>Ga0194058_10000148_pt1 | contig 29846 bp, 28 predicted proteins | sample SepL4417m_MetaG_FD_155490 | JGI IMG/M metagenome (GOLD analysis project Ga0194058, IMG submission 155490) | Anoxic zone freshwater microbial communities from boreal shield lake in IISD Experimental Lakes Area, Ontario, Canada - Sep2016-L442-17m | ecosystem: Environmental > Aquatic > Freshwater... | reverse complement strand
GACTTGAACCAGCATTGGCGCGTACGAGCCGCTTGGGTGTTGGCGCGAGTTGTGGAAGAGCCGCGAAATGCAGCGGCCGAGCCACGGAAACGGCGATCGTTGCGAGAGCGGAGAGCCCCACGATGAGCGCCAAGGGTGCGCCTACGAACGCAGCCGCCGCTAAGAGCACGAGAAACAGTCCCTCCATCGCATACGACAGCGAGAGCGCCGTACCGCGCGGAAGCCGTTCCGCGTAGGTACCCAGCGGTGCCGCGAGAATGGCTGCCGGCAGCAGTTGAAGCAGCAGGACGATTCCAGCGAGTCCGGGTCCACCCTCGTCGTATGCGTAGATCAGTACTCCCGCCCAGTAGGCATATTCAATGACAGCGAATAGCGAGACAGCGGCCATCACGCGGGTCAGGCGTGAGTCACTCGCTTTCATGTACCGAATACTGCCCTATGCAGGTTCAGGCGGCAGGCTAGTCGGAGCAGCGCGATGCCTGGCCCAAGACCGTCGTACTCTGCCCCGGAGCGGCTGTGTCTCTCCTTAATTCACTGAGTTGGTCGGCTCGCGCACCGACTCCACGCAACGGAGCACGGCAGCGGCGAGTTCTTGCTCACGACCCTCAAAGCGTGGGGTCGGCACAGGAATGCTGACAGCCACCGTTTCCCCGTGCACCGAGGTGAGCAGGGCACCCACGGCGCAGATGCCGTCTGACTGCTCCTCGCGGTCGTAGGCGACTCCCGTGTTCTTGACTGTGGCGATTTCAGTACGTAATGCGCGCACCGAGGTGAGGGTGTGGGGTGTGAACCGCTCAAGGGAGCCCGCGAGCACGCGGTCAAGGTCGACCGGGTCCATCGCCGAGAGCATGGCTTTGCCGTTGGCACAGGCGTGCAGTGGAAATGCGTGACCCACGGCGCTGACGGCGCGCAGTCGGTGATCGGCGACCACCTGATCGAGAAATACTGCGCGATCTTCTTCGAGAATCGACAGGTCGACGGTTTCGTTGACTTCGCGTGAGAGTGCCTCAAGGTAGGGCCGAAGCTCTGCGAGCACACTGCGGCGAGCCGACAGCGACATCGCAATGATCTCGGGTCCGAGTCGGTATGGGCCTCGAGGCCCGAGCGCAGTGACGTAGTCAAGTTGCTCGAGTGCCAGGAGCAGTCTGCTGACCGTTGAGCGGGGAAGGTCGACTCGTTCGCCGATTTCGATCTGGGTGAGACCGCCCGGGTGTCCTTGCAAACTGCGCAGAATGTCGGCGGTGCGGTTGAGAACTTGAATTCCAGATCGTGCGTCGGTCGGGTTGCTCATGTCAGCCCGACCGACGAAATGACGATTTCCATTACTGCTCGCGAGGATTCGCGATCGATACGAGAAGCAGTGCGTCGGTGTCGGTGCGATTCTCGACCGACCTCATCTCACCCTCGTTCATGTGAAGTGAGTCGTGGCGAGCGAGCACGTACTCGACTGCACCCACCGTGACGACGAGTTGCCCCTCGAGTACCACGTAGATCGATTCGGCGCGCACTGGTGACTCATCAACCGATGCGCCAGCGTGATACACCGACAGCCCCACCCAATGGCTGTCGGTGGCGCTGACCTCTCCACCCTGCAGTCGAAAGGCGTCAACATTGTGGTGCAGGGGCGGGCTATACGAGGGCGCCTGCACAAATGCGGTGAAATCAGCCATGGCTCAGGCCTGACCGTTTTCGAGTCGGTACTCGCCGGTGGGGTCGATCATCGCGACCAAGCGCACGATGCAGCCATCGCCGCCGACCCAGCGCCACGGGAACGCTGCGAAGGTGACGCGCTTTCCAGTGACTGCGTCAATGTCGCCACCCACGTTTTCGAATCCGTAGATGCCCTTGCTCAGGATCGCGCGGTGGCAGGGCTCCCACTCGGGGAAGTCGTCGAGCACCTTGCGACCGGTCTCTTCTTCATATTCGCGGCATGCCCACGGAAGCAGGCCGCCGGTGGCCTCAGACGGACCGTGCGGGCCAATCGCCGTGGCGAGTGGGTGATCGAGTGCCTGGGTGTCGGTACCGACCGCCTTGACCCCCTTGGCTGCGAACCATTCACCGGCCTCTTTGTAGAAGCCGGGGGAGTAGGCGTAGTACTCGGCGGAGTCGGCGTACTTGTGGTGCCAGCCGGTGTTGACCAGCACGATGTCACCGGCGCGTACCGGCGTCTTCTTGCTTGCCTCGTCGAGATCCTCGGCAGTAACGACCTCCCACTTGCCCTTGGGAATGTCGAGCACGACGCCGGTTCCGAAGAAGTTGTGCAACGGAATCTCGTGCAGCAGCGGAGTGCCTTCGATGACGTGTCCGGGGGCGTCGATGTGTGTTCCGGAGTGCATCACCGTAGTGATCTTCTGCGTGAGCACGCGGCTCTTGGCCATACCGTGCAAACGCTCGATCTTGACGTCTTCGAAGTAAGGCCACGCAGGCACGCCGTGGCCCCACGGGTGTGACAAATCGAAGAACTGGATTTCTGATTCCTTGGGGCTTACTGGCCAAGTCCAACTCATGGTGGTTCCTCTCGTGGTGGATAGTGCAGTGGTTACAAGTACGTTCAGTTGGTCAACTGCGATGACACGTGTGCGGCGAGTGCGGCGGCGCGTTCCTCGCGGCGACCTGGTGGCCACGCGAGAAATCCGCGACCAGTTTTGGCTCCGAGATCACCGCGCTCGATCATCGTGGCCAGAAGTGGGTTGGCGAAGCCATCGGTGTTCAGGCTGTGTAGGACCGCGTCGTGGATTGCCATGGTGAGGTCGAGTCCGACGTAGTCGGCAGTTTCGATCGGACCCATCTGTGCCAACCGGAGGCCAATGGTGTTGCGGCAGACCAAATCGACGGTCTCTGCGTCGCACACGCCTTCGGCGACGAGCGCAATGGCTTCACGCCACAACGCGTGCTGGAGTCGGTTGCCAACGAACCCAGGAACATCGCGCTCAACCCAGACGGCGAGCTTTCCCAGATGCTCAAGCAGTGCAACCGTGCGCTGCATCACTTCGACGGACGTGTGTTCACCCTTCACCACCTCGACGATCGGGATGAGATCCGGTGGGTTCCACCAGTGAGTACCCACCACCCGATCGGGGCCGGTCGCGCGAGCGGCAATGCTGCTGACGGGTATCACCGACGTGTTGGTGGCGATGATCGCGTGATCGTTGAGAGCGCTGATCGTTTCGATCAAGGCTGCCTTCGCATCGACGTCTTCGATGATGGCCTCGGTGATGTAGTCGGCATTCGTGACAGCGTCTGCGAGGTCGACCGAACCTGTCACGGTGCCCGGGGTGGCACTCTCGGCCGCCATCGCTCGCGCCCCCTCAACGGCCTCGTCGATCGACTCGGCGCGGGCATCGTGCACGATGACGTCAGCACCACCCCGTGCAAGAACTCCGGCGATGCGCCGACCCATGAGGCCGGCACCCACCACAGCCGCGAGTCGGATATCGCCAGGCAGTGCCTCATTCAGCATGCGGTGTATCCGCCATCGATGTAGAGAACCTGACCAGTGACGAACTTCGACGCGTCGCTGAGCATGTACACCAGCGCACCGATGAAGTCGTCGGGCTCAGCAAAGCGGCGAAGAGGTATGCGCGAGAACATGGCTTCGCGCGTGGCGCGACCCTTCTCATCGTCAGCGAACATCCACGCGGTGAGTTCACTGCGAAAGACGGTGGGAGCGATTGCGTTGACGCGAATCTGCGCACCACCCCACTCGGCCGCCAGAGTCTTCGCCAGTAGATCGACCGCTGCCTTCGATGGACAGTACGCCGAGTAGCCCGACCCGAGACCCAGTTTGCCGCGCGTTGATGACACCAGCACCACACTTCCCCCGCGATCCTGGGCCAGCATCACTCGACCGACTGCCTGGCAAATCAGCCATGATCCTTTGACGTTGGCGTCCATCACGCTCTGCCACGTGTCGACATCCATGTCGACGATGGGGCCAACTTTGTTCATTCCCGACGCGACCAGAACTCCGTCGATGCCACCAAAGGCGTCGACGGCGGCTGCAGTGATCTCCGCAGCGGCCTCGGGCGTATCGGGACGACGGCCGACAGTGACGACGTTAGCAGGGTCGATGCCGGCCGCGGTCAATTCGAGGTTGAGTTCAGCCAGTGCACTGGTGTCTCCGCCCGCGAGCGTCACCCTCGCCCCAGCGGTGGCCAGGGCCTGCGCCGCCACACCACCCAGTGACCCGGTGGCACCGGTAATCAGGATCGATCGCCCCTGCACAGAGAACAGGTCGAGCGGGTGGGACATCGACGCGGTCATGAGGCCTCCCAGCTGGGTCAGTAGAGCGCCTTAATCCTACATAGTGGGAGACATCTCCCGCTAGATGGGAGCAAAAGAAGAATCATGTGACCTCGGTCGCGTTGTCCACATCCCTCAGGAGGGATCGAGTACGAAGTCGACCTCACAGTGCAGCAGGCCGTCGTCGCCGGGGTTGAACTCGACGATGAGCGAGTCCTTGACGCCGAACACGGGGTCGCTGTCGAGGAACTCGCTGCGGTTGTCGAACACGTGCGTGGCGACGGACCTGAACCCTGGCGCGCTCGCCTTGACATGCAGATGGGCTGGCCGCATCGGGTGCCGAGCGGTGGCGACGAGCATGGCGCCGACCGGCCCGTCGGCGGGGATCGGGTACGGGGTAGGCCTGATGGTGCGAATTGCATAGTGACCCTCGTCGTCACTGCGGTAGATGCCACGCAGGTTCGTGGGGGGCTGCACATCGGGCTGCTGCACGGCGTAGAACTGGTTGGCCGAGTTCTGCCACACGTCGATCACCGCGCCGGCGATGGGCGTTCCGTCGGCACTGAGAACTCGACCCGAGACGATGGACTCTTCACCGTCGTCCTCGAATTCGATCATCGACTCGCCGAACCCTCGCTCGGGCGAGCCAGGGACGTAGAAGGGGCCAAGCACCGTAGGCTCCGTGACACCGGCCGTGTCGCTGCTGTGGTTGATCATGTCGACCATCATCGACAGGCCGAGCGTGTCGGACAGAAGAATGAACTCCTGACGCACGTTGTCGCTGATCTGACCGGTCGCAGTGAGGAACTGGATCCCGGCCATCCACTCGTCGTCGGTGAGGCGAACCTCGCGCGCGAAGGCGTGCAGGTGGCGCACCAGTGCCTGCATCACCTCGCGGAGCCGCTCGTCGGGAGTGTTGCCGAATCGGGCGACCACGTCGTCGGTCAGTTCCTGCTCGGTCATGCGATCCATGGTCAGAGGTCCTCTGCGCTAGTAGTGGGGGGTGTGCCGGAGGTGGGGCTGGTGGTGGTTGCGAGAGGAGTGGCGAGAGGAGTGACGAGAGGAGTGGCGAGCCGCAGGCCGGTGGGGAACAGTTGCAGTCGCCCGCCGCGCGAGATGAGTCCCCACAAACCCTTGGGCAGAAAGAGCACCATGGCAATCGCGATGATGCCAAGAATGACGAGGTACCAAAATCCCACGTCACCGACGTAACGCTCGAGTGCGTAGAACACGATGGCGCCGATGATCGGCCCTTCGATCGTGCCGATTCCGCCAATGATCACGATGAAGATCATGAAGGCGGTCCACTGAATCTTGAACACACTTCCGGGCTGGACATTGAGAGTGGTCATGGCCAAGAGGGTTCCGGCGAGGCCGCACCCCATCGCTGCGACAACCCACGCGATACGTCGCGAGCGGGTGACGTTGACACCGAGCGTTGCGGCGGCTGTCGCGTCGTCTCGCACGGCGGTGAATCCGGCGCCGAGCCGCGACCTCAGCAGAAGGTACGTCACGGCGACGGCGACAACGACCGCGGCGAGTGCGATCCAATACACCACGGCAATCCGGATCTCGGGCTTGTAGCCACGGAAGGTGGTGAGCGAGATGCCGGCACCTGCTCCGAGAGTGTCGAATTGCGTGGTGATCAGGTAAATCACTTCAGCGATCACCCACGTTCCTATCGCGAAGTAACCGCCGGAAAGTCGGAAGGCGAGGAACGACACGAGGTGAGCGACGATTCCTGAAATCACCAGTGCGAGAACGAGGCCGATCCACAGGCCCAGGCCAAGAATGTCGGCGGCGTACACGATGCCGTAGGCGCCAATTCCGATAAACGCCTGCTGACCGATTGACACCATGCCCGCGTAGCCAGCGAGCAGGTTCCACATGGTTCCGAGAATGATGTAGATGAACAGTGTGGTCAGGTTCTGCTGGTTGCCCTTCGAAAGAAACGCATAGGGTCCGTAGGCAAGAGCTGCGACAACGATGATCGACACCACGAGTCCCACGAGTGAGGCACGTGTCGATCTCTGCACGCGTGCCCGATTGGCGGCAGTGCTATCCGACAGGGTGACGCTCATCCGTTCACCACCTTCGGGAAGAGGCCGGTTGGCAGGAACACAAGAATCGCGAGAAATACCAAGTCAGCCAGCAGGGTGCCGGACGAAGGAAACAGTTGCGCACCCACTGTGGTCGCGACGCCCAGAATCATTCCGCCCGCGAGGGTTCCCCACAGCGAGCCAAGCCCGCCGATGATCACTGCCTCGAAGGCGAAGATCAGGTACGTGTCTCCGGAATACGCGTTGAACTGAGTTTTGATGCCAATGAAGACACCGGCTATTCCCACGATCGCAAGTGCGATTGCGGTGGCGAGCGCGTAGATGCTCTTGTTGTCGATTCCCATCAACGTAGCGGCCTCGCGGTCGTCGCTCGTGGCCCGCATTGCCCGACCCGTTTTCGTGCGCGCGAGGTACTGCTGCAGTGCGGCAATCACGATGACTCCGACTACGAAGGTCATCAGTGGAAAGACGCCTATTGCAATATCAGGGGTGATTTGAATACTGGCCCCAGCGAGATCGCCCACCTGAATACTGCGGTAGTCCGCTGTGAACAGTTGCAGCATGACGTTTTGCAAAATGACGGCGAGACCGAAGGTAACGAGGATGGGTGCGAGTGCCTGCTTGTTCAGCGCTGTGTTGAGCAGGGCGCTCTGCAATAGCCAACCAATGGCGGCCATGAGTGGAATCACCACGATGATGGTGGCAAAGGGTGGCAACCCGGTCTTCTGCACCAGCACGTAGCCGAGGTAGGCCCCCACGATCGCGAGGGCACCGTGCGCGAGATTGACCAGTCGCATGACGCCGAACATCAGTGACAGTCCGGCAGCCAGCAGTGCGTAGAGACCGCCGAGCAGCAGTCCCTGCACCACAGCGTTTGCCCATTGCATGACGTGACCCCTTAGATCCCGAAGTAGGCGGAGGCAATTTGATCGCGCGTAAGTTCAGAAGGCGTTCCTTCAAGCACTGTTCTGCCCTCGAGTAAGCACTGCACTCGGTCAGCCACCCTCAGGGCGTGCATCACGTCTTGCTCAACAACGAGCACGGTGGTTCCCTGAGCGGTGATCGTGGGCAGCGACGCGTAGATCTGTTGAACGACGACGGGTGCCAGGCCGAGCGATACCTCGTCAAGCAGAAGCAGCCGCGGGTTGCACATGAGTGCGCGTCCGATGGCGGCCGCTTGCTGCTCGCCACCCGAAGCATTGTTCGCTAACCGCGATCTGCGATCAGAGATCAGTGGAAATGTTGCGTAGACAGACTCGAGGTTCCACGGTCCTGGACGGGCCTTATGTGCACCCACGAGCAAGTTCTCTTCAATAGTCATGCTCGGAAACATGCGGCGACCCTCGGGAGTGAGCGCGATTCCCAAGGGCACTCGCTTGTGAGGAGGGAGCGTCGCGATGCTGGTGCCGTCGAATCGCACATCACCCGCACTCGGACGGCTAAGTCCGGCGATCGTTTTCAACAGTGTGCTCTTACCTGCTCCGTTGGCACCGATGACGGCGAGCGTCTCGCCTTCATCAACGCTGAGGGATATTCCGTAAATCGCTTGGAAGTCTCCGTAGAAGACGTCGATTGACTCGACTTCGAGCAGAGCCATCAGCTTGCCCGTCCTTCGTCAATATCGAACGTGGTGCCGAGATACACCTCAATAACTTCGGGGCTACGCATCACTTCGTGTGGGTCGCCGATCGCCAGAATGCGCCCCTCGGCCAAGCACATGAGTCGATCAACCACCGAGACCAGTGCGTGCACGATGTGTTCAATCCAGACCACGGTGACACCGCTGGCAAGCAGTCCCCGAATGGTGTCGATCAGCGGAGGGATTTCCTTCTCGGTCAAACCGCCGGCGATTTCGTCGAGGAGAATGAGGCGTGGGCCCGTGGCGAGTGCACGGGCGAGTTCCAACCGCTTGCGGTCGAGTAACCGCAGTTGCCCGGCGGGGGTTTCAGCGAGACTGAGCAGGCCTGTGGTTTCAAGGGCGGCGTAGGCGCGGTCGTAGCCGTGCTGGCCACGTGTGCCACCGGCAAAACTCGAACCGACATAGACGTTTTCAAACACGGTCATGTCGACGAAGGGTCGAGGAATCTGAAACGACCGTGCGATTCCGACCTTGGCGCGATTGGCAGCCTTGAGTCGGGTGATGTCGCGCCCACCAAATTCGATGCTGCCTGCATCGGGGTCAATGACGCCACCGATCAAATTGAGCAACGTGCTCTTGCCTGCTCCGTTCGGTCCGACGATGCCGAACGCTTCACCTTCGTGAACATCGAATGTCACATCATCAGCAGTGATGACGCGTCCGAACTTCTTGGACAGGCCACGTACGGACAACAGTTCTGACTCAGCCATGAAATCTCCGGTTCTGTGCCGGTGAGCCCGGCTGACCATCAAGGCCAGCCGGGCTCACCTGAGCATCAACTGCCGGGAATGGCCTCGGCCTTAGACCCGATCGGGATGTCCAAGCCGCGCTTCTTTGCCACAGCGTTGGAGACAATCACCAGCTCGTACTTGAACTTGCTGCCCGCAGGGGCCAGACGCCACTGTCCGCCGGCAACCGGCGTCACGGCAACGTTCGGACCGCCATCGGGACCCTTCTGGTTGGGATCCCACTGCACCTTGCCGACGATGGTGTCGGTGCCCAAGGTGCTGAGCGTCTTCACAATGGCAGCCTTGTCGGTCGAGCCCGTCGTGGTGAGTGCGTTGGCAGCCACCTCGAAGAGGGCCTCGACGTAGCCGATCGGCTGCGTCCACTGCTTGCCCGTCTGCTCCTCGTACAGGGCGCAGAATTCCTTCGGAGTCACTCCGGTGAGTGAACTCTTCGTGGGCCAGCTGGGGTGCCACCAGACCTCGGTCGACAAATCGTTTCCGAGGTCGCCGAGTGCGTCAACACTGCTCGGGAAGAGCAGCGCCTTACCGATGGTCGCTGCCTTCGGGTTGTATCCCTGCTGCTTGGCCTGCTTCCAGAACGTGGTGAAGTCAGGAGGGATCGGCACGCCGGTCAGGATCTCGTCGTTCTGCTCCTTGAAGTAGTTGATCTGAGCAGTGAAGTCCTGTGTGCCGTTGGGGTACAGCGGCGGGAACGTCAGGGTGTAGCCAGCCGCCTTGTAACCTTCGGGAAGGTTGGCGCTCCACGCCTGACCGTCAGGGTCATTCGGGAAGAGTCCGCCGACCTTCTTGTTCGTGGGAATCTGGTTCCAGATATCGACGAACGTTCCGGCGATGTCGCCAAGGCCCCAGAAGAAGTGGTAGGTCCACTGGAACTTGGCGTTGATGTCACCCTTGCTGCGGCCGAGGACGTAGGGCTGCCACGGCGCGTTGTCGGTGATACATGGCGTGGCGTTTGCCTCGCATGCGTCGGCGACAGGGTTGACGATGTCGGGTGTGCCGGCGGCCATCACGATGTCGACGCCGTCGTTGTTGATCAGGTCAGCTGCTGCCTTACCCGCCTTGGCGGAGTCGCTCTCAGCGTCCTTGACGATGATCTCGACGTTGTAGGGCTTGCCACCGATTTGAAGGGGGTTCTTCGAGAAGTAGTCCTTCATGTAGTTGATTACGAACGTGTCGCTCTCGCCGAACGGTGCCAGCGGTCCGGTCTGTGGCGACACGAAGCCGATCTTGACCGTGCCGGCAGGTTCGGTGCTGGCCGATGCCGATGCCGATGCTGATTCGGAAGCCGGTGTTGAGGCTGCCGCTGAACTGCTGCTGTTACTGATACTTCCTCCGCCGCAGGCGGTGGCGCCCAGCGCTACTACTGCCACGAGGGCAGCAAACTGGGACTTCCTCCCGATCTTCATCCACTCTCCTTCAAGGGTTGCTGCTGAACATTGCTGCCATCGGGGCCGGGTGGAACCGATGCGACGTGCGTCACACTATTACTTCCCACCTCGCGGGACAATGCTCCCGCAAAATGGGATTAAACCGTTATCTCATTGGTCGGGGATGGGTCGAGGCGGTGTTCCCGCCCAGGCATCCCGAAGTAACTGTTCGATGGCCCGCTCATTGACCGGCCGGGGATTCACCATGCCCGCGGCAGCCACGGCCGCAGCGGCCGCGGCGATATCGCCCTCGGACAGGCCGATCGAGGCCAAATCGGTGGGGGCGCCAATGGCGTGCTCAAGTTGCCACATGCCGAGGGCGGGATTTGCCGCCTCGATGCCGGCAGACTGCAGCGCGCGCTGCGCGCGGTCGAGCGCCGCCGACGCGTGGTCGAGGTTGTAGGCGATGGCGTAGGGCAACACCACGGAATGCACACTCGCGTGGGGCAGGTCGTAGTTGCCACCCACCACGTGGCAAATCTTGTGGTGAATGCCCATGCCGGCCACTCCCAGAGTCCAACCCGCCAGCCAGGCCCCGTAGAGGGCGGTTGAGCGGGCCGCGAGGTCGGAGGGGTCAGCGACAACGAGTGGAAGGGCCGTTGCGAGGGCGCGCACGCCCTCTTCTGCAACCAGGGTGGTGATGGGTGACGCACCGGGCGCGTAAAGCCCCTCAACCAGATGCGCCATCGCATTCATGCCACTCGCGGCAGACAGATCGGTTGGCAGGCTCAAGGTGAGTTCGGGGTCGTAGACAACGACCCGAGGCTGTACGCGCGGATCGCGACCCACGGTCTTCACGCCGTTCTCGGTCAGCCCCCAGATGGTGGTCATCTCCGAGCCGGCGTAGGTGGTGGGCACCGCGAGAATCGGCAGGCCACTCTCGAGTGCAATTGCTTTCGCCGCTCCGGTCGAAGAACCTCCGCCGAGGCACACCACGAGGTCTGCGTTCGCAGCGCGGGCAGCGTCGGCCGCGGCGCGCGCCACCTCAACGGGCACGTGCATGACGACCTCGAAGAAACGTCCCGCGAGTCGCGGCCCGAGCGCGTCGGCCAGTGCATCGGCATAGGCCGCCTCCGGCCCGCCTGCAACGAGTAGTACGCGCGAGCACCCCATGCGATCAACCTCATCGGGTACGTCAGCGAGTCGGCCCGCGCCGAAGACGACGCGCATCGGTGAACTCTCGTGCACGAACCCGTCGACGACTGCCTCGAATGCGTCGATCATGAGCCGCTCAATTCACGCAGAGCTGCGAGTTCGGCTGCCGTCGGTGGCGCAGTCGTGGCGAGATCGTCGGCGATACGAAGGTCCCAGCCGGTGCCGCTGACAGCTTCGTCAATGGTTCGACCGGGGTGCAGTGACACCAGAACCAGTTCGCTGGTGAGTGCGTCAGGTCGCAACACGCCGATATCGGTAATGACGATGCTGGGACCACCTCCAGCTGCGCCAAGCGCACTGCGTGAGTCATGCCCTTCGTAATGGCCCACGCTCGTAATGAAATCGAGGTGGTCGACAAAGGCACGAGGATTTTGACGCAGCACGACCATCGTCTTGTGCGCATTGAAGGCGATTTCCGGCGCGCCACCAGCGCCTGGAAGACGCACCGTGGGGTTGTCATAGTCGCCGACGACGGTGGTGTTGAGATTTCCCCAACGGTCGAGTTGTGCGGCACCGAGAAAGCCAATGTCGATGCGTCCGGCCTGAAGCCAGTACGCGAAGATTTCGGGAACGCTCACCACAGCATCGGCGGTCTCGGCAAGTTCGCCATCGCCGATCGAAAGCGGCGGGCGCGTGGGCTTGGTGCCGATGGTCCCCGACTCGTACACCAGCACCACCTTCGGTGCATGGGTCAGGCGGGCCAGATTGGCAGCCGTGCTCGGAATTCCGATGCCAACGAACACCACATTACCGTCGCTCAATTCGCGCGAGGCAACGATTGTCATCATTTCGTCGGCCGTGAACGTGAGGTCGGTTTCGAAGTCGAGTTGAGTCACCATCGTCGTCACACCCCTGCCAGATCGGGGGTCATGGCCAGATGCTGGGCAAAGTCCTCGGTGTCGTACACGTGGTGTTGAAGCCACTCGTCGAAGCTGTTGCGATCACGGCTGATCTCGTCCCACTCGCGGTAGTACGAGTTATCGCGCTCGTAGTACCCGTGTGCGTAACTCGGATGCGCACCGCGTGGCACGACCGCGATTGCCGAGACAACCCACGATGGAAGCACGACGCGCACTCGACTATCGAAGGTGTCGACGATCTCTTCAACGGTGACAATGCTGCGCCGAGACGCGAGGACTGCCTCCTTCTGAACCCCTTGAATCCCCCAGAATCCAATGTTTCCGTCACGATCGGCCTGCTGCGCATGAATGATTCCGACGTCGGGGTTCAGCGCCGATACGGCGGCAAGTGATTCACCAGTGAAGGGGCATTGAATCGTCGAGATGGAGTCGGTGTGTTGTGGGAGGTCGGTTCCGGCGTAACCGCGCAGCACTCCAAACGGAAGCCCACTGGCACCCGCCGAATACCGCACCGACATGCCACCGTGACTGTGTTCTTCAATCGCCAGTGGGTGCGGGTAGCCCTTCTCAATCGCATCGCGAAAACGGTGCAGTGAACCTACGCCGGGGTTTCCGCCCCACGAAAAGACAAGTGACGACGCGGTGCCCGCACCAATCATCTGGTCGTACACGATGTCGGGCGTCATGCGCACAAGTCGAAGGTTGCGTCGACGTTGGCGAATGATTTCGTGACCTGCAGCGACCGGAATCAGGTGCGTAAATCCCTCAAGTGCAACCGTGTCGCCGTCGTGCACGTGTTCGGCGACGGCGTGTCGCAGTGTGGTGATCGTGGGCATCAGATAGTCACCGCGCGTAGAAGGGCGGAATATCCGCATCGACATTGATCCAGATGGCCTTGGCTTCGGTGTACTCGTGCATCGCCTCGAATCCCATCTCGCGGCCATAGCCCGACGCTCCCATGCCACCGAAGGGTGAGCCCGGATGCGCACGCTTGTACGAGTTGACCCACACCATGCCGGCATTGATGTCGCGGGCCATGCGATGTGCGCGGCTCAAGTCGTTAGTCCACAGGCCGCCGCCGAGTGCGAACTCGGTTTCGTTGGCGATTGCGAGTGCTTCCTCATCGTTGCTGAAGGTCTGCACCGTCATGAACGGACCGAATACTTCTTCGCAGGTCACGCGTGACCCAGGCCGCGCGCGCACCACGGTGGGCTCGACGTAGCAACCCGCCGCGAGTGCAGGATCGCTCGGCGCCTTGCCACCAAGCAGTACTTCGCCACCTTCGTCGACTGCCACCTGAACGTAGTTGAGTACGCGGTCGCGGTGCATCGGCGAGGTGAGTGGGCCCATCTCGGTGGCAGGATCCTTCGGGTCTCCGACCTTGATTGATGCGGCGAGGGTCAGGAAGCGCTCGAGGAACTCATCGGCCACCGACTCGTGGATGATCAAGCGACTCGCGGCAATGCACGCCTGTCCCTGATTGTGGAAAATTCCGAATGCGGTACCGCCGACTGCTTTGGGCAGGGTGGCATCGGCGAACACGATGTTGGCGCCTTTACCGCCGAGTTCAAGGTGGGTACGAATGCCAAGACCGGCAGCTTGTGAGGCAATCATGCGGCCGACGGGAGTTGACCCGGTGAATGAGATCTTCGCTATATCGGGGTGCGTAACCAGACGTGCACCTGCCGTCTGGCCGTATCCGGGAAGCACGTTGATCACGCCGCGCGGAAAGCCGACTTCTGCCGCCAATTCAGCAATGCGCAGTGCAGTCAGCGGAGTCAGTTCTGACGGCTTCATCACCACGCAGTTTCCTGCGGCCAACGCCGGCGCCATCTTCCAGCTGACAAACATCATCGGGAAATTCCACGGAACGATCGAACCGACAACTCCCAGTGGTTCTCGCACTACGTAGTCAAGGAAGCCGCGGTCAACGGGCACCACTGAACCCTGAAACTTGTCGGCCATTCCGCCGAAGTAGCGAAACTGCATGGCGGTACGCACGAGATCGAGTCCACGTGAGTCACGTAGCGGGTGACCGGTGTCGCGAGTCTCGAGCAGTGCGAGTTCCTCGCCGTGTGCCTCAATTGCATCGGCCAAACGCAGCAGGAGTCGCCCGCGGTCGGTGGCTGACATGGCCTTCCACTCGGGGTAGGCGCGCTTGGCTGCCTCAACCGCACGGTCGACGTCGACTTCAGTCGCTTCTGAAATCGTCGCGAGCACGCTCATGTCGTGTGGGTCGAACACCTCGATGGTGCGTCCGTCGGCACCATCGGTGAACTCGCCATTGATGTACAGCTGCGTCTGCATGAACTTCTCTCAGTGGTTGCGGGCCTCCCCGGCCAACATGGCTGCGGCCGGGGAGGTGGGGACGGACTGGACGGTCTGGACGGTCAGAACTCGACCGGGTAGGTCGGTGCCTTGCCGCTGGCAATGAGTTCAGGAATATCCAGACTGCCGTTTTCCCACACCAGCAACATCGAACGCTTGGGTGAGTAACCCTGGTGGCGAATGTCAGCAGGCATCGCACACACGTCGCCTGCCTTCATCGTGACGCGCGAACGCACGGCACCGGTGTCGCGGTCTTCAACATCCCACGTGATCTGGTCGCTGAGTTGAATGAACCATTCGACGCGGTCGTTGCCGTGAATGATCGGCAGGATGTATTCCTCGGTGGTGGGGCAGAACAGCGAGTCCTTGCAGATACTGACCACCGAGGGGTTCCAGGTGACGTCCGAGCGCGACAGGTAAGCGAACAGGTTGAAGGCCGCCACCTCGCCCTCGAAGCCCGGCTCGACCTCAATGATGGGCTCGGACTGATCGATGTCACGAAACATGCGATTCACCGGCATGCCCGACTCATCGGTGCGAATCTGCTCGTCGCCCGGCACACCGACCATGCGAGCGGCTGCGACGCGGCGACGGGTTACGGCAGCGAGGTTGTCGCCGCTCTTCACGCCCCAGGCTGCGCCCGTTTCGTGGGGTGAGGCGAACGGGTCGAAGGATGCGTTCGTCCAGTCAGCGAGGATCGACTTGAAGGTTTCACGAATGACGGGTGTCTCGTGGTTCTCGCTGTAGTCGAGTTCGGCCTTGCGATACGAGTCGTTGTAACGGCCGGCGAAGATGTCGACGGTGCCGTAGTGATTCATGGTTCCGAAGACACCGTCGAAGTTCACAATGCCGTAGAAGAAATCCCACGCCACATCGCGCTGCAGAGCGCGTAGGAAGGCATCGACGCTCATCATGTGCGACCCGGTGGGCCAACCGATGTACACGAAGTACTCATCGCGGCTGAAGGTGAACTCACCGAGTTCGAACTTGTGGTAGCCCTCGGCGTTGGTGGTGTCGCTCTTGACGACGTCGTTATCGATAGCAGTCATGGTGTGTTCTCCTCAGACGGTCTGGCAGATTTCGGCCCAGCGGAACTGGGTATCGGGTCCGGCAATGGTTTGCATCATCAGCACTGCTGGTGAGGGAGCTGTGAATCGGTACGCGGCGCCGCTGGGCAGAAGCGCCTGGTGACCACGGGCAAGGTGGATGCGACCCATCGGCCGACCCGTGGGTTCACCGTCAAGCGCAATGGAACCGCCGGCATCAGGTGCGAGCGGCGAGGCATCGAGTTTGACGAGTTCGACCGTGACCGCACCATCGAGGCACACCACGAATTCATCGTGAGCGGCGGTGCGCCACTGCGACGTTCCCTCGGCTCGTACGGCTTCCAGCACGTACTCGAAGTTCTTTGCGACGGCAACCTTTTCCCACGGCGCGCTCTTGGAGGCAACCTCGAAGATATTGGAGAAGGCGTAATGGCGGGCGTCGTCATTGATCAACTCAACGCCGCCCTTGTCGTAGGAGTCGAGCGAGCCCAAGACGGTGGTGTAGGCGGTTTTCTCGACTCCGCCGCTCTTCGAGGGGGTACCCATAGAAGTGCTCCTTAGTACATCGATGCCATTGTTCGTATAGCGAACTTTCGTTCGCTCTCAGAACAAAGACTGGCCCGTCGGGTGGTCGTAAGTCAATAGATGGACGCATCTTCTTAGTGCGATCGGTACCGAAGATTCAAGAACGTGCGCACAGCGTCCGTCTGTTCGCAGAACGCACACTGTGCACTACAGTGGCGCCATGGCAGACGAGGTGCAGCGTCCGCTGGAGTTTGTTCAGTCCCTCGAGCGCGGCTTGGCCGTCATTCAGGCGTTTTCGCGCGAGCGGCCGCGATTGACGCTCTCGGATGTCGCCCGGGAAACTGGCATGACTCGCGCAGCAGCCCGTCGCTTCCTGCTCACCCTTGAGCACCTCGGCTACGTGTCGTCCGACGGCCGGCTCTTTAGTTTGCGACCGCGTGTTCTTCAACTCGGATACGCGTATCTGTCGTCCTTCTCGTTGGCGCACATCGCCCAAGACCATCTCGAGGAACTAGCTGAGCAGTTGCATGAATCATGTTCGGCGTCGGTACTCGACGGTGATGACATCGTCTACGTGGCCCGTGCGTCGACGAACCGAATCATGACCATCGGATTGTCGGTGGGCACTCGTCTGCCTGCCTACTGCACATCGATGGGGCGGGTCATGTTGGCATTTCTCGATGACACCGCGATTGATGAGTACCTAGGTCGCGCCGAACTCGTTGCACGAACCTCGCGCACCATCACTGATCCTGTCGCATTACGCGCGGAACTCATGCGGGTTCGCAAGCAGGGCTATTGCGTGATGGATCAAGAACTCGAAGACGGGGTGCGTTCGGTTGCGGTTCCTGTGCACGATGCGGGCGGCCGGGTAGTGGCGGCTATTAATGCCAGCACGCACGCAGCGCGTGTTCCGCTCAAGACAGTCGAGCATGACTTTCTGCCGCTCCTGCAAGCGTGTGCGCGTCAGATTGACCAAGGTCCGGCGGGCCGCTAGTTCTCATCGTTGAATAGAGCGGGGGTTGCGCCGACCACCAATGCCCGAACCTGCGCGAGAACGTCAGCGATGTCGAGCTCCTGGGGCACCGTGACGAGCAGTATCTGCGCACCTGCCTGGGCAAGTTCGAGAACCTGCTGCTGAGCCTGTTCGAAGGTTCCGAAAATGCCGGACTCTTGCGGATGAGCAGCACCCACGAGCCGCGGATCGCGGTCAGCGCGAGCCATCGCCTCACTGCGGGTGCGGCCGATCGACAGTGACACAGCAACCGTGACGGGCCGCTCGTCGCCAAGTGCTGTCAGCATCGCGCGGGTGCTGCGCACAAGGTCGGGGTCGTTGCGCCGCACAATGGTCGCATCGTCCTGGTTATCGTCGTCGTTGTCGTCGTCGTTATCGTCGTCGTCTGTGATGACGGACATCGGCGCTGCCGCACTCATCAGTTGTGTGACCTCGGCCTCAGAGAGTTGCGCGTCGCGACTCTTCGGAATGTGAACAGCGGAGTAGCCCAGCCGGGACGCAAGTCGCGCCTGGTGTTCGCAGGTCGCGAGATCGCCGTCACGGGGCAACATGAGAGCGAGGGCAAGCAGTTGCCCGGACATCGGACCTCCGTGTGTTCTTCTGGCGAACATCTGTTCGTCAAGCGCACACACAGAGTAGAGTGCGGTCGTGGCCGTGGCAACCATCCCTGTGATCGAGGGCGTGCCCGCCGCGCTGCTCGAGGTGGTGCGCCGCCTACGCGCGGGTGGGCTGCCGGTGTCGACGAGTGAAGTGCTCGATGCGGCAGCGGCGCTCGCTGCAATCGACTTTGATTCACGGCCCGCGGTGCGCATGGCATTGAAAGCGACTCTGGTCAAAGACACCACTCATGAGGTGTTGTTTGATCGCACCTTTGAAGCGGTTTTCCCGCGCGTTCTCCGACGAGGCGCTGCAAGCGGAAGTGGTACACCGACGGCTCAGGGTGACGAGCAGTTGATGGACGATCTCGTGCGAGCGATGCGCGAAGGTGACCTGCAACAGATCGATGAATTGCTTGATCAAGCGGTCGAGCGTTACGCAGGAACCGACAAGAACACATCGTCGGCCGGACATCACACCAACCGGGCACTTCGCCGAATGAACATTGCGTCGCTGTATCAGCGCTATCTCGAAATGGGCGACGGCGAGTCTCGCTACGACCGTGCGGTTGATGCTGCCGAAGCCGGAGCGATGCTCGAGTCGATGAAGTTGCGCATGGGTGACCTCGTTTCGGGACGCCTGCGTGAAGCGGGAACTGAATCGACTCGTCAGGCGCTCGAGGATCCGGAAGATCGGCCGCTGCTGTTGGCTGGCCCCGACGAACTTGCTGCCATGCGACAAGCAATGCGTCCTCTAGCTCGTCGACTCGCAACGCGGCTCGGCAATCGACGACGCCGAGGATTGTCTGGCCTCGACATGCGACGCACCATTCGTGCGTCAATGGGAACCGGCGGAGTTCCCGTGACGCCGGTGTTGAGACGTAAGCGTCCAACGAAGCCTGACCTGATGGTGCTGTGTGATGTGTCGGGTTCGACCGCAGAGTTTGCGCCGTTCACACTGACCCTGCTTCACGCCGTGCACCAAGAATTCAGTCGTGTGCGTTCATTTGTGTTTGTTGATGGCATCGTCGAAATCACTGACATATTGGCCGACTCGCCAGGCGTTCTTGATCCACGCCAGTTGTTGGGACGTCGAGGCCTGATCGTGCGCGATGGACGTAGCGATTACCAACAGGTGCTTCGAACGTTTCTTGAAACGTGGGGCGATGGTGTCACCGGTAAGACCACAGTGATTGTGGCCGGCGATACGCGTTCACATCGACGTCAGTCGGCGGTGCGTGAACTTGCCGAAATTCAACATCGAGCGCGACGTCTCTACTGGCTCAATCCGGAGCCCAAGCATGAATGGGATCTGCTCGACTCCTGCGCGTCGGAGTACGGAACTCACTGCACCGACTTCTTCGAGGTCTCGACCATCCGGCAACTCATTTCGGCAGTGACGCAGATCGTTTAGACCCGCTCGATCACCATGGCGGCACCTTGGCCAACGCCGATGCAGAGCGAGGCGATGCCGTAACGACCGCCGGTGCGCTCGAGATGTCCAAGCAGCGAGACGACGATGCGTGCACCGCTTGATCCGAGGGGATGACCGAGTGCGATGGCTCCACCGCCAGGATTGAGTTGCGCGCGATCAAGTCCTAGTTCCTTTTCGCACACCAGTACCTGCGCTGCGAAAGCCTCATTGATGTCGACTGCATCGATGTCGTCGAGAGTGAGGCCAGCCTTGAGAAGTGCCTGCCTGATTGCTGGAACTGGGCCGGTACCAAACATGCTTGGCTCCACTCCAGCAACCGAGTAACTCACGATGCGTGCGCGAGGGGTGAGTGAGTGATCACTGATGGCCTTTTCGCCGGCGACGACGATTGCCGAGGCTCCGTCGGAGAGCGGCGATGAGTTACCGGCCGTGCTGATGCCGTCGGCGCTGAAGGCTGGTTTAAGTCGGCTCAGTGACTCCATCGTTGTCGTCGCACGAATGGTTTCGTCATGGGTGAAGTCACCCGTCGCAGTCTGAACTGCCACGATTTCCGCGTCGAAGTCGCCACGTTCATTGGCGGCCGCTGCGATGGTCTGAGAACGAAGGGCGTACTCGTCGGCAGCCTCACGAGATATTCCGAAGATGCGCGAGATCTTCTCGGTGCATTCGCCCAGAGATAGCGTGGCGTCGCCATCATCAAGTGCTGCCATGCGCGGGTTCACCAAGCGCCAACCAAGTGCGGTGTCGAACATGGGGCCGGGCTTGGCCCAGGCTGCGCTCGGTTTGCCCATGACCCATGGGGCTCGCGTCATCGACTCAGCGCCGCCAGCGACGCCGAGATCGATGTCGCCGGATCGAATCGCTTGGGCCGACGACGCGATCGCCTGCAGTCCTGAGGCGCACAAGCGGTTGACCGTGTAGCCGGGCACACTGTCGGGCAGACCCGCCAGCAGTAGGGCCATGCGCGCCACATTGCGATTGTCATCGCCAGCCTGATTGGCCGCTCCCATCACCACATCGCCGATGCGGTCGGCAGGAACACCGGTGCGGGTCACGACCTCACCGACCACAAGGGCGGCGAGGTCGTCAGCACGTACCTCGGCCAATGCGCCGCCGTAGCGACCGACGGGAGTTCGTACACCGCCGACGAGAAAGACCTGGCTCATCGCGAGGATTCCAATCCGAATTGTTCGATCACACGGTGACGGTCAGATTGGTGTTTGAGTACCACTCCGAGAGTTTGCTCGATCACCGCTTCGGTGAGTTCGGTGACGTTGAGCACCTGCATTGCTTGGGCCCAGTCGATTGTTTCGGCAACGCTCGGCGCTTTGCGTAGATCAAGGGTGCGCATGGCGCGTACAGATCGCACGAGTTCGGTGGCGAGTGTCTCAGTGATCTCAGGCACCCGCGACATGACGATGGCGCGTTCGCGCGTCGCTTCCGGGTAGTCGACGTGTGCGTAGAGACAGCGCCTCTTCAGCGCTTCCGACAACTCACGGGTGGCATTAGACGTGAGAACGACGAATGGTTTGTGTGTGGCCGTGATGGTGCCGAGTTCGGGCACAGTGACTTGGAATTCGCTGAGCACTTCGAGGAGCAGGCCCTCGACTTCGACGTCGGCCTTGTCGGTTTCATCCACGAGGAGAACGGTCGGCCCCTGCTGACGAATGGCTGTAAGAAGTGGACGAGCGAGAAGGAACTCCTCGCTGAAAATGTCGTCGTGCAGTGTGTGCCACTCGTCGGAACTCTGATCAGAAACCTGGTCGGAATTGTGATCGGATTGCGTGGCCTGGATGCGCAGGAGTTGCTTGCGGTAATTCCATTCGTACAGTGCGCGGGCTTCATCGAGTCCCTCGTAGCACTGCAGCCGAACTAGGGTGGCGCCTGTGGCCGCAGCGACTGCCTTGGCCAATTCGGTCTTGCCGGTACCGGCGGGACCCTCGAGCATGATCGGTTTGCCAAGAGCGTCACCGAGGTAGACAACAGTCGCCAGTGCCTCGTCGACGAGGTAGCCGGTACTCGCCAGCTTCTCCCGTGCGTCGGTGATCGAGGTGAAGAACGGCATGTCACTCCCAGGGTGATGTTCGCATAGCGACCATATGTTCGACTACCGTACAGGTCGCTCTGCGGGCGAGCAAGACTTCGAAACGGCTAGAACGCGGGTGGCGACGGCACGCCTTCCTCGGGAAGTTCGTCGGTTTCGTAAATTGCTGAAGGGGGGCCCACGATGAGCGGGTCGGGAGTTCCAATGATGGATGTGTCCTTGCCGGGGTAGTCGAGTTGCGACAAGAACCAGCGCATCGCCTCGACCCGGCCTCGCTTCTTGTCGTTGCTGCGCACCACGGTCCACGGCGCCCACTCGGTGTCGGTACGTGCGATCATCTCGGCCTTCGCTGCGGTGTAGTCGTCCCACCGATTGAGCGAGGCAAGATCCATCGGACTGAGTTTCCATTGACGCACTGGGTCGATGCGTCGGATGGTGAACCGAGTGACCTGCTCTTTGCGTGACACCGAGAACCAGAACTTAAACAGAATCGTGCCGCTGTTGGTGAGCATCTGTTCGAAGAGTGGCGCCTGCCACATGAACTCGCGGTATTCGTCGTCGGTGCAAAATCCCATGACTCGTTCGACGCCTGCGCGGTTGTACCAAGAACGGTCGAACAGCACGATTTCACCGGCGCTCGGCAGGTGCTGCACGTAGCGCTGGAAATACCACTGGCTGCTTTCCTTCGGAGTGGGTTTGTTGAGCGCCACTACTCGAGCGTGCCGCGGATTGAGGTGTTCCATGAAGCGTTTGATGGTGCCACCCTTGCCCGCGGCATCTCGGCCTTCGAACACCATGGCGATCTTCTTGCCTTCGTCCTGCACCCAACTCTGCACTTTGAGCAGTTCGATCTGCAGAAGTCGCTTACTGATTTCGTACTCGTGACGCGTCATCCGTTCTTCGTACGGATAGTTCTCCATCCAGGTGTCGACCGGCGTTCCGTCGGGTCCAAGAAGTACGGGGTCGTCGACTTCATCGAGGGTGCCTTCAACGGCGAGACCATGCTCCTTGAGTTCGTCGTCACTCAATTCCTGCAGGCTCGCGATGATATCGGCTAGATCGACGATCGACTCGACGTCAAGGTGGGCGAAGGGTTCGTTCACGTGGCCTCCCCAGGGCTCGGTGTTGCGGAGAGTCGTCGCTTACCAATGAGATAAATGCTCATCGTCACCATGCCGACGAGCAACTGGGGCAGAAACCACACTAGTCGCCAGATCAGGTCGGCTGCGACTGCGGTTGAACTGTCAGCGCCGAATGCGACGAGTAATGCCACCAGTGCGGCGTCAACGGTTCCGAGACCACCGGGGGTGAGCGGAAACGAGGTGAGCACGAGAGCGATCGCGTACGCGGCGAAGAGTTCGACGGTGCTCACCGGCGTGGGGTAGGCGCCCAAACCTGCGAGCGCGCACAGCAGCACGAAGAAGGGCGTGAGTTGGGCGATCGTGTTGGTGATCGTCAGTTGAATCCAACGCTCTTTGACCAGGGTTGCGGCGTGGCCACGGAAGTCGACGAGTCCGGCAATCGCGTCGGGCGCGGTCTTGTGTAGGCGCTTGAACACGGGGTTGATCAGTTTCTGCGCGAAGGTGCCCACTTTGGTTGCGCCTGAGTCGCTGCGCAGAATGACGATGATTGCGATGACACTCACGGCAACCGCGAGCGCGCCGACGATGGCGAGCGTGGTGTATCCCGCCGTCGAGCGCCCCTCAATCACAAGCAGGATTACGGCGAGCGCGGGGAATCCGAGAGTCAGTAGGTACGTCCAGATCGCGTCGGCTGAGACCGCCGCGGCGGCGCGCGACGCACTGACGCCGTAGCGCGACAAGATCGCGTATTGGGTTCCGACGGCAAAGGCGCCTCCCCCGGGAATCACGTTGCTGATAAGAAATCCAGATTGGCGCTCGATAAACGAGTGACGGTAACTGAACTCCGGAATTGCGGCGGGCACCGTCAACGGGTAGAGCACGATGTTAAGCACCCCGGCGATGACCAGCGCGAGTAACCATTGCGGGCTGAAGTTCTTCAGTTGCGCGAGGGCGTCTTCGTACGAGCCCAACTTGGGAAACAGGAGTGCGAAAACGCCCACCATGATGATGACGCCGATGATGCTGGTGATGACCAAGCTCTTGGTGCTGCGTTTCCGGGGCACCGGCAATTCGCCAGCCTCGATTTTCGCCTCGAGGGGGTCCGGTTCCGGCGCTGACATGCAGCCAGACTAGGTGCACCGGGGGTGTTGCAACCGATGGATACGCGGGTGGGCGCAAATTGGCTAGCCTGAGTCCATGGCGTTCACTCTGGATGAGTCAGCGGTAGCCGATTACGCCCGCGACGGGGTCGTCGTGGTCCGAGGCGCTTTCGGTGCTGAGGAAGTGGCGCTCGTGGCTGCCGGTATCGAAGCGAACCTTGCGTCGCCGGGCCCACTGGTGGCGGTGGCGAGCGACGCAGACGATCCGGGTAGCTTCATCGAAGACTTCTGCAACTGGCAGCGCATTTCCGAGTTCGAGGAGTTCATTCGTAGGTCGCCAGCCGCGTCGATCGCCCAGCAGTTGATGGCGAGCAGCACCGTGCGGCTCTACCACGATCACCTTCTAGTCAAGGAGGCGTCGACGCGTCAGCGCACTCCGTGGCACCAGGATATTCCGTACTACAACGTCGATGGTTTTCAGAACGTATCGATGTGGATGCCCGTTGATCCCGTGCCTGTCGAGTCGACTCTGGAGTTCGTCGCCGGTACTCACCTTGGACCATGGCTCATGCCGCGCACGTTCAAGGATGCGCAGGCTAAGTGGTTTCCGGAAGGCGCGCTGGGCGACCTGCCTGACATCGAAGCCGATCGCGACGCTTTTGCGATTCTCGCGTGGGCGCTTGAGCCAGGTGACGCGGTGTTCTTCCACATGGTGACCGTGCATGGAGCGGCCGGAAGTTCAGCGCTACGCAGGGTATTTTCGGTGCGATTCCTCGGTGACGACATGGTGCACGCGCCTCGCGAGTGGCGCACATCGCCGCAGTTCGAAGGACTGGCGGATGAGCTGCCCGCCGGAGTTCCGATGGACCATCCGCTATTCCCGCTGCTCATCGGTGGATGAGGTCGGCGTAGGCGTGCCTGTGGATGAGCTTGGGGACTACCTGTGCACAACTGGGGGTGTATCGGTGCGTAACCGGTGGATATCTCTGTGGGTATGAAATATATCGAGAAGTTCGCCGAAAACTCTTGTGTAGCAACGGAACTCGGGAGTAGAACTATGTCTGCAAGCAAGAACGGCAGCCGGACCGGGGGAGACAGGGAAACCTGAAGAACCGGGAGAGTGAATCGGGAAACCGAATCGCGCGGTGGCACGCTCGGGAAACCGAGTGGAACGCTGGATGGCGGTCAGGAATGCAGGCAACGCCGGTGCAAGGTGAGGGCCACGGGTAACCGAGGCTCATGCCAGTACAGGCACAGTGGGGCCCCTTGAGCTCATACCTCAAGGGGCCCCACGACTGTGTCCACACGGGTAGCTGATCTCTACGAGTGCTGTTAATGAGCCTAGCCTTGCGAAGCCCCTTCTCCCGCCAGCGACATTCCGCTGTGTCGATCAGTTACGAACGACGTAGGTTCCAGCAGCCTTGTCCATCCACGCCTGTCGTTTGGGATCTCTCAACATCGACAGGTAGTTGAGGAGCCCGGCGATTGCGGCGAAGAAGCCAACAAAGGGGATTGCGGCGGCGAGATTGAATCCGGCGACAATTCCTTCGCGCAGGAAGGAAGCGCCCCAGGTGGGGTTGTCACCGTGCTCGTCGACGCAGCGAATACCGACCGCGAGGCCGCCGAAGGTGCGGCCCCACAGGTGAAGGCATATCCCGAAGTACAGCAGGTTGAGCGCGGCCGAGATGAGCGTGATTCCGGCGAGTGCTGTGACCGGAATCGAGTTCGTGAGCTGCTCACTGAGGTTGTTGATTTGATCAGGTGTCGGATTGGGTCCGAGCGCCTCAATCTTCTTTGTCATATCAGCGATGGTCGGCTGCAAAGCGTTTGCGAGCAGAATTAGCATCGGGATAGCCAGGATGAGGCCGTCGATCATGAGTCCGAAAAAGCGGCGCCAGAATCCCGCATAGGGACGCCCACCAGGGCCGAGCGGTAACGCTGTTTTCGCGGCAGCGACTCCAACAGGGGCTACGTTGGCGGTCCACTGGCTGCCGTCCCAGTAGCGCAGTTGCCCCGGGTCTGACGGATCGGGATACCAGTTGGCCGCTGGGTTCTGCGGGGTTTCCGGAGGCAGCGGAGGAAAACTCATGCCTCCATGATCACACCCGGTCGTCGAGCCGCGGTGGAGGCGCCGACAGGATGGTCCGTATGGCGGCCGATGAGACCGCGTCGCGACTGACGCGCAGGTTGGGATTGGCGGGTGCCACGGCCGTGGGCCTTGGCGCGATGCTGGGGACGGGTGTCTTTGCCGCGTGGACTCCCGCTCTGTCGTTCGCGGGAGATCAACTGCTCATTGCACTGGTGATCGCGGGGCTTGTTGCCTCTCTCAATGCGTGGTCGTCGGTGCGGCTCGCAGCGGCCCACCCGGTGTCAGGCGGCGCCTACGCGTATGGCCGGCGTTGGCTGGGCCGCGGGCCGGGTGTCACCGCCGGAGTCGCGTTTGTCGTGGGCAAGTCGGCATCGGCGGGTGCGGCCGCCTTGACGATTGGCGCCTATCTCGCGCCGGAGTATCAGCGCTGGATCGCCTTGGCGGCCGTCGCGGTCATGCTTGCGGTCGACCTTGTGGGGGTGAAGTTTTCGGCAGCGGTGACCGGCGTGCTCAGTGTCGTGGTGATTGCGGCGCTCATCTGGCTGGTGTGGCGAGTGATCCTCGGAATCAACACGACCGCAACGAACGGAGCGTCGCTGGCCGGGGTGAACCACGGCTTGCGGGGGTTGCTGGAGGCGTCGGCGGTCTTGTTCGTCGCTTTTGCTGGCTATGCCCGCGTGACGGTGCTGGGTGAGGAAGTGCGGGAGCCACGTAGAAACATTCCGCGCGCTGTCGCGGTGTCGTTGGCGGTGACATTGGTGCTCTATGTCGGCGTCGGATTCGCTGTGCTTCTCGCTAGTAATGCGGGTATCGCTTTGGGGCGCGCACCTCTGAGTGACATCGCTGCGGCGTGTGGCCCGGCTCTTCTCGCGAGCGTTGTTCCTATTGCCGCGGTGATTGCGGCGGGTACAGCGCTCATGTCACTGATCGCTGGGATGGGCCGCACGCTGTTTGCCATGGCTGATGAAGGCGATGCGCCGCGCACACTCGCAACAGTGAGTCGTCGCGCGGTGCCCATGCGGGCCGAGTTGGCAGCCGTAGTACTGGTGTTCGTCGTGGTGATGATGGACGGAATTGCGGGTGCACTCGCCCTGTCGGCCGGTTCGATTGGCGTGTACTACGCGGTGGCTCATCTGTCGGCACTGCGCATGGACCCCGAAGGTCGGCCCCCTAGGTGGGTTCCGGTCGTGGGTCTGGTGGGATGTCTGACCCTGGTGGTGGGGGCACTGCTCGCGATCTCGGCGGGCTAGGTCGTCGCATGGCTGGGGTAAGAAAACTGCGCCTATGCGTGCTTAATGTCCCCCCATGCGGAAAAAGGAAAGTCAGGCGAGAAAAGAAAGGGGGAAGGGTCGGCGTGGTGCCGAAGCACCAACGCCGACCCTTCCTGGTGAAGCTAGATACCCGATGCCGCCTGAACGGCGCGGCGGGTGAGCACCTGGGCGAGGTGCTTGCGGTACTCGCCGTCGGCGTGCAGGTCGCTGGTGGGCGACGTGCCGTCGGCAGCCTTGCTGGCAGCGGCTGCGATGGCGTCAGACGACGACGCGCCCGCCAGAGCAGCCTCCACGCCCGTTGCGCGGATGGGAGTGGCACCCATGTTGGTCAGTGCCACCCGCGCCTCGGTGATGGTTCCGTTCTCGCTCTTCACAGCGGCGGCAACTCCGACGATGGCCCACGCCTGAGCGGTGCGGTTGAACTTCTGGTAGTTGTAACTCCACCCCGCGCCCAACTTCGGAACGCGCACTGCCACCAAAACTTCGTCAACTGCGAGTGCGGTGGTGAAGTAGTCAACGAAGAAGTCCTTCGCCGCCACCGTGCGCCGGCCGTTGGGGCCTGCGATCACCATTTCGCAATCGAGTGCGGCCGCCACGGTGGGCAGATCGCCAGCAGGGTCAGCGTGCGCGACCGAGCCACCGAAGGTGCCCTTGTGACGAATCGCGGGATCAGCCACCACGCCCGCTGTCAACGACAACAGGCCAGCATGCTCCTTGACGAGTTCGTTGTGCATGACCTCGTAGGTCGTTACCGAAGCGCCGATGAGGATCGAGTCACCATCGTCGGTGACCGAACGCATCTCGCCCACCTCACTGACGTCGATGAGCACGCTCGGGGCGTTGAGGCGCAAGCGGAGCACGGGCAGCAGTGACTGCCCTCCACCGAGCACCTTGGCGTCTTCACCACCCTTGACGAGTGCTGCCACCGCCCCGTCAACACTGGTTGCCTTCACGTAGTCGAAGGATGCGGGAATCATCAGTTGCCTCCTGACTTCGCGGCCTGAATAGCTCGCCAGACAGTCATCGGACTGGCGGGCATATCGATGTTGTTGACACCGAGGTGGCGAATCGCGTCAATCACGCCGTTGATGATGGCGGGGGTTGATGCGATAGCGCCAGCCTCGCCGATTCCCTTGGTACCCAACGGGTGGGTTGTCGAGGGAGTGACGGTGCGGTCGGTGTCGAACGACGGTAGGTCAGCCGCGCTCGGCAGCAGGTACTCGGCGAGCGATGCCGTGAGCAGGTTGCCCTCGGCGTCGTAGACCGCGCCCTCGTACATCGCTTGGGCGATGCCCTGGGCGACGCCTCCGTGCACCTGACCTTCGACGATCATCGGGTTGATCTGCACACCGCAGTCGTCGACGCAGACGTACTTGCGCAACGTGACCTTGCCGGTCTCGGTGTCGACCTCCATCGCCGCAAGGTGGGTGCCGTGCGGGTACGAGAAGTCGAGCGGGTCGACGGTGGCCTCACCGCTGAGCGTCGGCTCGACGCCATCGGGAAGGTTATGCGCCGTGAACGCCTCGAAAGCCACAGCCTGAATCGTCGTGGACTTCTCGGGGTCGCCCTTGACCGAGTACGTACCAGCAGAGAACTCGACGTCGTCGGGGCTCACCTCAAGTTGGTGTGCCGCGATGATGCGAGCCTTCTCGACCAAACGCTCACCGGCTAACTTGATGGCCTGGCCACCGACAGCGAGTGAACGCGAGCCATAGGTGTCCATGCCGTAAGGCGAGCGACCGGTGTCGCCATGCACGACCTCAATGTCTTCGACGGGAACGCCGATGATGTCGCTTGCGATCTGACTCCACGCGGTTTCGTGTCCCTGACCGTGAGGTGAGGTTCCGGTGATGAGTTCGATCTTGCCGGTGGGCAGAGCGCGAACCGTGCAGTGCTCCCAACCACCTGCGACGTACTTGAGGGCGCCGAGGGTGCGCGACGGTGCCAGACCGCACATCTCGGTGAACGTCGAGATACCAATACCGAGCTGAACGGGATCGCCGGCTGCGCGACGTGCTTCCTGCTCAACGCGCAGTGCCTCGTAGCCGAACATTTCCATGGCCCGCTCGGTGGCTGCCTCGTAGTTTCCGGTGTCGTACGTGAGGCCAGCGATCTGCGTGTAGGGGAACTCGTCATGCTTGATCCAGTTCTTCTTACGCAGTTCCATGGGCTCCATGCCGAGTTCGGCAGCGAGTTCGTCCATGATGCGTTCGATGGCGTACGTCGACTCGGGACGACCAGCGCCGCGGTAAGCGTCGGTGGGCGTCTTCGTCGTGTACACACCGGTGCACGTGAAGTCGAGTGCTTCCATCTTGTAGATGCCCGAGTACATGAACATGCCGAGCAGCGGCGTTCCGGGCGTGATGATCTGCAGGTAGGCACCCATGTCGGCCAACAGGTCGACCTTCATGCCCAGCACTGTGCCGTCCTTGGTCGCGGCGATCTCGATGTCCTGGATCTGGTCGCGGCCATGGTGGGTTGAGACGAAGTGCTCGCTGCGTGCTTCAGTCCACTTGATCGGTCGGCCCAGCTTCTTGGCGAGTACGAGCGCCAAGACCTCTTCGCGGTTGATCTGCAGCTTCGCGCCGAAGCCGCCACCAACGTCGGGGGCAACCACGCGGATGTGGTTCTCGGGAATTCCTGTGAGCAACGCGAGCAGTACGCGCAACACGTGAGGAATCTGAGTGGAGGTCCAGATCGTGATTTCATCGCTCATTCCCATGGGCGCAGCGACGACTGAACGCGGCTCCATCGTGTTGGGAATCAAGCGCTGGTTGATGAAGCGACGCGAGACAACGACGTCGGCCTTTGCCTTGGCCGCTTCGTAGTCACCGCATGGCATCTTGGCCGTGTAGCAGAGGTTAGTTCCGGCCGACTCGTGCACAAGCGGTGATCCGGGCTTGAGTGCCTCTTCCATGTCGACCACAGCACCCAGGGGCTCGTAGTCGATATCGATGAGCTGCAGTGCGTCGACCGCCAGGTTCTGATCAGTCGCGAGCACGATGGCGACAACGTCGCCGACGTAACGCACTTCGTCGGTGCAAATCGCGGGCATGTGGCTCATGACAATGTCGTCGGTGACTGGCCACACGCACGTTGTTCCGGGCAGGTCAGGGAAGTCGGCGCCGATGTAGACGTGAAGGACTCCCTCGGAAGCAACGGCTGCCGAGATGTCAATGTTGG
>Ga0194058_10000147_pt1 | contig 29867 bp, 31 predicted proteins | sample SepL4417m_MetaG_FD_155490 | JGI IMG/M metagenome (GOLD analysis project Ga0194058, IMG submission 155490) | Anoxic zone freshwater microbial communities from boreal shield lake in IISD Experimental Lakes Area, Ontario, Canada - Sep2016-L442-17m | ecosystem: Environmental > Aquatic > Freshwater... | reverse complement strand
GCCCTCTGCTTTGCCGGAGCCGGGCTCCTCACGTTTCTGGCCTGCTGCTTTGTGAGCTTCGCGCAGTGGGAATGGGACAATACGAAGCTGTTTCTGTGGGCATGGCTCGCGTGCGCGCCATGCCTCTGGGAGATGATCGAGAGGTGGCCCGTCACCATGCGGGCCGCAACCTGCGCCGCCCTCTTTTTTTCGGGGGCCGTGTCTCTCGTCGGCGGCCTTGACGGGCGCCACGGATACAAGCTGGTCAACCGCTCCGACCTTGCGGAGGCCTCGCTGGTTCTCCAGCAGGTTCCTGCCGGGGCAAGAATCGCGATCGAACCGGAGTTCAACAACCCCGCGATCCTGCTCGGGCGTCCGGTTCTCTGCGGCTACGAAGGGCATCTTTGGAGCCACGGACTGAACTACCACAAGCACTGGGACGCGCTGCAGCTCGTGCTGAAGAAGGGCCCTGGCTGGAAAGACGCCCTCGGTACGCTCGAGGCAGATTGGCTTTTCCTCAAAGGGCCGCCGCCAAAGGCCATCCCGCTCGGACCTCCGGTTTCTTCTTTCTGATCGCGGACGTCTGGTTTCGGGCGTTCTCCCTCACTGCTTCGGAGCAATGCCGATGCTGTTCCTGACGTGCCCGAACTCCGGCAGAGAAACGCGGGCGGGCTCGCAGGCCGCCCAGAGCCCGCTGGACGAGCCCCCGTCGAGGTTCAATGCGGTGGCCGGGGCCCATCCGACGAGGAGGCCCGGGGCTGCAAGAATGCGCGCGGCGTCCGCGAGGGTGACCGAGGTCAGATAGAGGAGCGCCCATCGGCCGCGCCCGTCGGTCGCCACAACCGTCCTTCGCGCCGGGCGTTCGGCATTCAAGCCGGCTGTGGGCTTGCTTTTTTCCAGGAGCATCGGGCCGCACTGGATCGCCTGGCGGACATCTCCAGAGCTTTTGAATTCCGATGAGCGCACGATCTCGATGCCGCCGTCCCTCACGGCCAAAATGCCGGACAAGAGCTTCGCTCTCTCAAAGGCGTGAACCTCCCGCCCATCCGCTATCGCGAGCCCTACCGGACGGAAATCCGGCTGGAAATACCCCCCGTTCACGCCGGCAACGCAGCCCGCCGCGTCCAGCGCTCCAGCAATCTTTGTCGAGCCGGGCACCGGGCATTCCACCACGCGCAAGGTGTAGGAGTGCGCCTGGAAAAGGATGGCGGTGACACGTGCGCTGAGCCGCCCATCGGAAAGCTGCGCCTGGACAACCGAGCCTCCTTTCGGAAGCGTCCCCAGCGGCGTCAACTCCTCCACCTTCCACCCGGCGGATGCGGGCAGAGATGCGGCGAGTGTGAGCAGGGCGGCCAGTGCCCCTCGCGCAGTGGCAGCCAGGAACCATCGTGTCATTGGCAGGCCTCGCACTCGCCTCCGTTCCGCATCGCCTCCAGCGAGCACGCCAGCTTCTCCTCCGCGTCGAACTCCTTTTTTGCTGTGGCGACGACCCCTCGGAGCTCTTTCTTGACATTGGTTGTCGGGCCCTCGATGCTTGATGCTCCGAGCGTGCGGAGGTAGTAGGTCGTCTTCAGCCCGGTGTGCCAGGCGCGCCGGTACATGTGGCTGAGCACCTTGATGTCGGGCTCTCCGATGAATAGGTTGACCGACTGGGCCTGGTCAATCCACTTCTGCCGGCGCGCGGCGGCATCGATGACAAATTCGAATGGGATGCCGAAGACTGTGAGGTGTTTCCGGCAGAGATCCTCCGGGATGCCTTCGATATTTTTTAGCTCGCCCTCGAAGTATTTGAGCTGCTCGAGCATATCGCTGTCCCATTTCCCGATCTTTTTGAGATCGCGGACGAGCTCGGTGCTGAGCATGGTAAACTTCCCGCCGAGGTTTTCCTTGGCGTAGAGGTTTTTGTAGTTCGGCTCGATGCATGGGGTCGTGCCCATGATGTTCGAGATCGTGGCCGTCGGCGCGATCGCAAGGACATTGGAATTCCGCATCCCCTGGGCCCGAATTTTTTCGCGCACAGGACCCCAATCCATGCGCCCGCCGCGCGGCACGTCAATTTTGATCCCGCGCTCCTCCTCGAGCAGGTCGATGGTATCCTGCGGGAGAAGCCCGCGATCCCATTTCGAGCCGAGATACGAGCTGTAGGTGCCGCGCTCGGCCGCGAGGTCGCTCGACGCCGAGTAGGCATGCCAGGCGATCGCCTCCATGAACTCGTCGTTGAATTCGACGGCGGCTGCGCTCGCAAAATCCAGCCCGCGTTTGAACAGGGCGTTCTGGACGCCCATCACTCCGAGCCCCACCGGACGGTGGCGGAGGTTCGACCTCCGCGCGGATTCGGTCGGGTAGAAGTTGATGTCGATGACGTTGTCGAGCGCGCGGACCGCGATCTGGATCGTCTCGCTGAGCATCTCGTGGTCGAGCGTCCCATCGCCCTTCATGTGGGAGTCGAGCACGATCGAGCCGAGGTTGCAAACTGCCGTTTCGTCCTCGCTGGTGTTGAGCGTGATCTCGGTGCAGAGGTTCGACGAGTGGATGACTCCGGCGTGGTCCTGCGGGCTGCGCACGTTGCAGGGATCCTTGAATGTGATCCAGGGGTGCCCGGTCTCGAGAAGCATTTTGAGCATCTGCTTCCACATTTCGATCGCTGGCACCTCGCGCCCGGATATCCGGCCCCCGCGCGCGAGTTCCTCGTAGTGGAGGTAGCGCTCCTCGAATTTTCGCCCGTAGCACCCGTGGAGGTCGGGAGTCTCGCTCGAGCGGAAAAGCGTCCAGTTTTCGCGCGCCTCCATCCGCTTCATGAAGAGGTCGGGAACCCAGTTCGCCGTATTGAGGTCGTGGGCGCGGCGGCGGTCGTCGCCGGTGTTGCGCCGAAGCTGGAGGAAATCCTCGATGTCGTTGTGCCAGCTCTCGAGGTAGGCGCAGCCCGATCCCCGGCGCTTGCCGCCCTGGTTGACCGCCACAAGCTGGTCGTTATGAAGCTTGAGGAACGGGATGACCCCCTGGCTCTCGCCGTTGGTTCCCTTGATGTAGCTGCCGGTGCCCCGCACGGCGGTCCAGGAGCCGCCGAGCCCGCCCGCCCACTTCGAGAGGTAGGCGTTGTCGGCGATGCCCCGCTGCATGATGGACTCGATCGAGTCATCCACCTTGTAGAGGTAGCAGCTTGAAAGCTGGCTGTGGAGGGTTCCGGAGTTGAAGAGCGTCGGCGTGCTCGAGCAGAACCTGCGGCTCTTGTAGAGGTTGTAGAGCCGGATCGCCCACTCCTCGCGGTCGGACGGCTCCTCAAGGAACAGGCCCATGGCAACGCGCATCCAGAAAAACTGCGGCGTCTCGATCCTGCGGGCCGGCTTGCGGGTCTTATCCACGATGAGATACCGGTCGTAGAGGGTCTGGATGCCGAGGAAATCAAAATCCATATCCGCCGTCGGATCGATGGCGTCGGCCAGCGCGTCGAAGTTGTAGGAGAGGAGCTTCGGAGACAGCCGCTCGATCGCAACCCCGTGCCGCATGTAGCTCTTGAACGCCTTCCTGTGCGCCGCCCGCAGCCCCCCGATCCCGTCGCGCAGGATCTTCCAGTCGAGGACTTCCTCGTAGATGTAGGAGAGCATGATCCGCGCGGCAAACTTGGCAAAATCCGCGTCGCGCTCGATCAGCGTCCGGGCGTTAAGAATGATCGTGCTTTTGAGGGTTTCCTCGCTGACCTCTGTGCCGATCGACCGGCGCAGCTCGCGCTCGATCTGCGCGGCATCCAGGTTCAGGGAAAGCCCGATCAGGCCAAACTGGATCCGGCGCTTGAGCTCGGTCCCATCCCAGAAAACGTTTTGTCCGCCGCGCAGGCGCACGACGATGAGCGAGTCCTGCTGCTCCGGGCGGTCGGCGGGCAGCGAGGTCGAGGTGGGCGCACGAAGCCGGGTGCGCTGGGCGCGGTAGAGGATGTAGCTCTCCGCAACCTTGAAATGCCCGTGCCTCATCAGCTCTTCCTGCACGAGGTCCTGGACGTCCTCGATATGCACGAACGCCTGGTCGCGGCTCCGCACCCGATCGGTCACCGCACGTGCGATCGCCGCCGCCGCCTCGGCATTTTCCTTGGTCGATAGAAAGGCCTTCCGGCAGGCCGTCTCAATTTTTCCCTCGATCCATGGCACGACCGTTCCGTTCCGGCGGATGAGTCGGACCTGAAGGCCGGAGGCATTCTCCGCCCTGTGGGAATCCGCCGACAGCACCGAGCGCTTGAAGACGAGGCTCTTGGCGACGTCGTGCGCATCGTTCTCGATAAGAGCCTTCTCGATCAGCAGAGAAAGCTCGTTTTCCGAGAGGCTGAGCCCGCCGCCCTCGCGGACCTGATCGAGGAGCCGGGCAGTGAGCGAGCGCGCAACCCCCGCCACAAACATCCGGTTTTCCTCGTTGAAAATATCTTTCTCCTCCCTCGAGAGAAGCAGGTCGGTCAAGGCTGCGCCGATCTCGTCAGCCACAGCGGCCAAGCTGAACGGCTGCTCGCCGCCAGCGCCCCCCACCACGAGGATCTCTGGGTGCAGGTCCGCTTGGGGAAGGATGCACTCCCTCCAGGCAAAGCTTGGCTTCTGCTCGTTTGGCGTGGTGACAAGCCGCTTCAGGGCAATATCTTCGTCGAGGGAAATGTGGCGGGGCATGGCAGAGTTTTCAGTGTTCGATTTTCAGTGTCGGCAGGGCGGACGTTTTCAGGTCAAGGGCGGGATGAAATTCCAAGGCTTCACTTTTGAGGTTGCAGCGTGCAGGCGGGGGCCGCTCGGGCAGGAAACCTGAAGCTTTCCGACTACAGGTCGTCGTCCGAGACGCTGCCGGTGTCCACGGCGCGGCGGTACTCGGTGACCCGGCCCTCGAAAAAATTTGTTTCCTTTTTGATCTCCATCATTTCGGAGAGCCAGGGGAGGGGGTTTTCGATCGGAGGGTTGAGCGGCTCGAGCCCGACGCCCTCGAGCCTGCGGTCGCCGATGTAGTCTATGTAGGTGGTAAACTCCTCGGCGGTCAGCCCGACTGCGGCGACGGGCAGGCAGTCGAGAATAAACTGCTTCTCGAGGGTGACCGCCTCGCGCATCGTCTCCCTCAGATCCTCGCGAAACCCAGGGGTCCAAACATCTGGGTTCTCATCCACCAGATCCTGGAAGAGCTGGCGGAGGAGCTCGATGTGGTTCGACTCGTCGCGGAGGGTGTAGCTGAACATCTGGCCGATGCCCGGAAACTTGTTTTGCCGGTAGAGGGCGAGCACCATTCCGAAAAGCCCGTAGAACTGGGTGCCCTCCATGCACTGCCCGAAAAGGAACATGTTTTTCGCGAGCGCCTGCTTGTTTGCTGTGACCGTCAGGTCGGTGTCGCGCCGCAGCGCCCGGCTGTTGCTCACCACGAAGTCCGTCTTGTTTTTGATCGTCGCAATGTCATCGAACATCGCCTCGCATTCGTGCGGGTTGATCCCGAGCGAGCTGATCATGTAGACGAGCGAATCCGCGTGGATGTTCTCCTCGTGGGCATGGCGGCCGAGCACGAGCTTCAGCTCCGGCGCGGTCACAGCCTCGCGGACCACATGCAGGATGTTGTCCCCCACGATCCCCTCGGCGGCGGAAAAATAGCCGATCCCCATTTTGATGATCCATCGCTCGACCTCGGAGATGTGGCCGCTCGTGTCGCGCCAGTGCTCGCAATCCTTCTGCATCTGGATGTCCTCCGGCTCCCAGTGGTTGGCCTTCATCTTTTTATACAGGTCGTAGGCCCACTGATATTTGAGGGGGAGGATGTTAAAAAACATCGTCTGCCGGCCGTTGATGACTTTCTTTGCGGCAAAGGCAGCCTCCGCTTTATCGCGATCGAGGTGGAATTGACGATCTCCGAGTGTGATGGTGGTGATGGCCATAATGGGCACCCTTACGGAAATCTTGTTTCTGGAATGTGACAAACTTTTTCTTCAATTATATTGCCAATCGAAGCGCAGGCGCTAAAACGCTGGATACATTTTATGAAAAATCATTGTTTTTTCTTGCCTGCAGCCATGGCTTTGACCTTCGTTCTGGTCCCAAGCGTTGTCCTGAATGCCCAGAGCCAGAACAACAGCGGGCGGAGCGCATTTTATTTGGCTCCGGGGCCGTCGGACTTCCCGACCGACACCGGCAGCCGGCCGGTCGGCGAAAACAACGCGGGGGTGAGCCCGCTCGGGTTTCTTGCTGGCAGCCCGCTGAATTTCAGCGCTGCGGTGCGCGAGGGATATGACAGCAACTGCTTCACCACCCGCACCGACCCCACTACCAGCTTCTACACGAACGTCGCAGGCGGCGTGAGCTACGAGTTCGGCGGGCCAAGGCTCCAGCTCACGAGCAGCCTTGGCGCTGGCGCGACTCTCTACTACACCCGCCCTGGCGACAAGATGGACTTCAACGGGGAGTTCTCCCTGAACGCCACCTATCTGGCGACCCCGAAGCTGAGGCTCTCGTTCGGGACGACGATCGCCTACATGTCGCAGCCGGATACCAACATCATCGGCGGCTCGAGCAGGGTCACCGGGGACTATATCTACTCGAACACGAGCATCGACGCCGCCTACCAGTGGACGGAAAAGCTCTCGACGGTCACCGGCTACCAGATCTACGGCAACCGCTACATGGAGCAGACCCTCAACGACACCCAGTCCTACATCTCCCAGACGATCCGCCAGTCCGTCCGCTGGCTGCTGCTTCCGAAGACGACCGTGCTGGTCGAATACCGCGCCAACCCGATTATCTATGTCGGCGGCGCTGGGCTGAACAGCTTCGGAAACTTCGCCCTTGTCGGATTTGACCAGATCTTCAACCCACGCTTCAAGTGGACCGCCCGCCTCGGTGCCGAGCAGCGGTTCAACGAAAATCCGGTGGACGGCAACTCGATATATCTGGGCCCCTTCGGCGAGTCGAACCTCAGCTACCAGTTCGGGCAAGCCTCGACGCTCTCATGGAATGCCCGCTACGGAACCGAACCCTCCGGGCTGACGAACGTCACCCAGCGCCAGACATTCCGCACCGGTCTGGATGTCAACCACGGGTTCACCCAAAGAATCACCGGCACCCTCGGGCTCGGCTTGGAGGTGGATTCCTTCAACCAGGACAACGTGATCAGCACGTTCACCCAGACGATCTTCAGCGCGACAGCCGGGCTGAACTTCAAAGTCAACCGCACGGTCTCCCTGAGCGCCGGCTACCAGCTCACCTCGGTCTATGCGCCGAAAAATATCGCCTTCGAATATAACCGCAGCGTCGCATTTGGCGGGGTGAACTTCGCATTCTAATTTTTCGAAGATCGGGTTGCTTTCGGCTTTCGCACGGTCCGCCGGGCGGCTGGCCATTGCGGAGGAAATTTCTGCAGACTTGTGCCTCACAACGATTTTCCGCCTGTCGTTCTTAATCCCGGCTTTCCGTTTGACCGCATCCGGGAGCTCTACCTTTATGAGGAGCCTGCGCTTCTCGCGTCGATCAGGAGAGGGGACAGGCGGGAGGCGACCCGGATCATCAACCTCCTTCTCGTCCATATTTACAGCGCAGGCGAGGAGAGGAGCGAGCTCCTCAAAAGCCTGCTGCTGGAGCTGATCGTCATGATGTCGCGCGCGGCGGTCGAGGCTGGCGCGCCGCAGTCGGAGGTCCTGGGGATGAGCTTCCTGCACCTCACCGAGCTCGCGTCTATCGAGGACGACGAGCACCTCTCCCGCTGGCTCAGGGAGTCGGTCGTCAGGATTTTTGAGGCCGTAGAAGCCCGTCAGGACGTCTCCATGCCGTCGCTCGTCGCCCGTGCGCTGAAAATCATCCGGGAGGGATCCGACGGCCCGCTGACCCGGTCGGAAGTGGCGAGGAAGGCGGGAGCCTCGCCGTCGCATCTCGCCGCGCTCCTCCAGGAACGCACTGGGAGGTCCTTCACTGATCTTGTGCGGGAGGCCCGCATCGACCGGGCGTGCGAGCTCCTGAGAACCACCGAGCTTTCCCTGGCCGCGATTGCCGCCGACTGCGGGTTCTGCGACCAAAGCTACTTCACGCACGTCTTCCAAAAGCTCAAGAAAGCGGCTCCCAAACAGTACCGGGAACGTTCCCCGGCCACCTCAAAAACACAAAGAAATCCGCCAGGAACACAAGACTCCCCGAGGGGGAACGGCTAGCGTGCAGGCTCACAACCACACCATGACCAACCTCACCGACCTCTCGCACGCAGTTGAAAAAGGAAAACGCAACGATGCCAAAGCCCTGACTCAGGCGCTTCTTGATGAAGGGCTGAAGCCGCTCGACATCGTCGAGAAGGGCCTGGTGCCAGGGATGAGCGCGATCGGTGAAAAATTTAAGAACAACGAGGTTTTTGTTCCGGAGATGCTGATTGCGGCGCGGGCGATGAAGGAGGCGATGGGCTTGCTGGAGCCGCTTCTTGCCCAGGCCGGCATCAAGCCGAAGCACACGGTCGTCATCGGCACCGTGCAGGGGGACCTGCACGACATCGGAAAAAACCTTGTTGCCATGATGCTCAAAGGCGCAAATTTCGGAGTTGTGGACGCCGGCACGAATGTCCCGCCGGAGAAGTTTATTGCTGCGGTGCAGGAGCACGGCGCGTCGGTGCTGGCGCTCTCGGCGCTCCTGACCACCACGATGCCCGCGATGAAGGCGGCAGTGGAAGCCGTGCGTGCGGCGGGCCTCAAAGAGGTGAAGATCATGATCGGAGGCGCTCCGGTGACCCAGGATTACGCCAATGAGATCGGAGCGGACGGCTATAGCTCCGATGCCGCCAGCGCCGTGGACCTCGCGCTCTCCCTCCTGGGAGAAAAGAAGTGAGCAGGAATCTTTTCCTCGAGCTTGCCGCCTCCGGGCATCGCGCTCCGATCGGGGCGCATCTGGTTCTGCACGGCAGGCCGGATGCGGAGGAGATCCTGCTGGACGGCGCCAGGCTCGGTGGCGTTGCCGCCGAGGCGGCCGAGCGGTTTCGTACTCCGCTGGCGATTCCGCTGATGGATCTGACCTTGGAAAAAGCAGCTCTCCTCGGAGGGCTCGGGATCCCTGCCGCCGAGGTGGACTCGTTCCATTTTGAGCTGGCCCCGGATCCCTCGACATTTCAGATCACCCCCCGGATGCGCGCCACCTGCGAGGCCATCGCCCATGTGGCATCAAAGACATCGCTGCTTCCTATTGGGATGGGCATCGGACCCTTCTCCCTGATGACGAAGCTGGTGAAGGACCCCATCACCCCGGTGTTCCTTGCGGGAAGCGGGATGACCGGTGAGGACGAGCCAGAGGTCGGAGTGATCGAAAAGTGCTTGGAAGCGGGGACGGAGCTGATCCTCAGCTACCTCGCCGCCCAGGCGGATGCCGGAGCGAAGGCCATCATCGTGTGCGAACCCGCTGCCAACCTTGTCTACTTCTCGCCCAATCAGCTGGCGGAAAGCTTTGAGATCTTCGACCGGTATGTCATGTCCCCGATGCGCAGGATCAAGCGGCTGTTGGACGGCCGGGGAGTCGATCTGATTTTTCATGATTGCGGCGAGCTCACCAACGAGATGGTGTCGAGGTTTTCGACCCTTGACCCTGCGATGATGAGCCTCGGGTGCTCAAGGCGCCTTTGGGAGGACGCGGCCCTTGTGCCGAAAACCACCGTGCTTTACGGCAACCTTCCCACCAAGAAGTTCTATTCCCCGCAGCTCACGGTGTCCGACGTGGAAAGCCTCTCCGTCGAGCTGCTGGAAAAAATGCGCGCGGCCGGGCACCCGTTCATTCTCGGCAGCGAATGCGATGTGCTGAGCGTGCCGGGAAGCGAGGCGGAGATCCTCGCGAAGGTTGATGCGTTCATGTCGGCCGCCTGATCCTGCCCTCTCCGATATTTTGGAGCCCCCCCGATGAGCTGCTCGAAAAACCTCCCCCCGAGGGTCGCGGTGATTGCCTGCCGGGTCTTTGAGGACGAGATTGCGCTCCATGGCGGAAGCTCTCCGCAGATCGTGGAGACGCGGTTCCTGGAGGTCGGGCTGCACGATCGCCCGGACAGCCTTCGAGAAGCTCTGCAGGCGGAGATCGCCCGGCTCGACGTGCGGGACGACATCTCCGCCATCGCGCTCGCCTATGCGCTCTGCGGGCTCGGCACCGCCGGGCTCAAGGCCGGGCGCCACCGGATCGTGATCCCGCGCGGCCACGACTGCATGACGGTCTTCATGGGGAGCAAAGAAAAGTTCTCATGCCAGCAGGCAGCCTGTCCGGATTCCTACTATTTTACCCCGGGCTGGATGAAGGCAAACCGGACGCCTGGCCCCGGGCGGCTTGAGGCGCTTCGCGCGGAGTTTTCCGAAAAGTTCGAGCCTGACGATGTGGAATTCCTTATCGAGTCCGAGAGGGCGAACTGGGCCCAGCACGGGCGAGCGGTCTTCCTCGACCTCGGGACCCCGGGGGCCGAAGCAAACGCTGCCGCAGCCGAAAGCGCCGCCTCAGAGCTCGGTTGGAAGTTCGAACGCATCCCGGGAGATCCCTCCCTGCTGGCTGACCTGCTTGGCGGACGGTGGGACGAAGAGCGTTTCCAAATCCTCGAGCCCGGCCGAATCCTCGAGCACTCGCCGGATGAAAAAATCTTCCGCGTGCGGCCGGCTTCCTGCCCGGAAGGGGCCTCCTGAGGAGTTGCTTTCAGCCCTGTGCGTGCCTCGTCCGTTGGCAAGGCCTGCCGGAGAAAAGGTGAGCAAACGCGCTCGCTGCGGCGATGGCCTTGGCTCTGCGGTTCCGGCGCAGGCCCGTTTCCGAGTTGCAGGCAGGGGTGCTGAGGCAAGCGGATCAGAGGCACGCTCGCAGGGCGTCGGCGATCGGGCGGGCTTCGCGGCTTCCGAGGCCTAGGGAGACCGCCTCGAGCCTCCGGATGAGATCCGCAACGTCCCGGCGTGGGGCGAGCCCCCCGGCGGCCGCGCAAAAATGTGTCCGGCACCCGAACGGGCGGGATGCGTAGATCAGGCAGCGGGAGGATTCGGGGTGGAGCAGGGGGCAGGCGCCGTCTGCCCGCTCGGGAAGAGATTTTCTCCCGGTCGATTTCCATGCCTGCGCCGCAACCATCGCCTCCCCCTTCGTGAGGTGCGGAGTTTTTCCTGTGAGCTGAAACCTGCAGCATTCCGTGCGGTGCGTGCAGGCGCGCTCCTGTGGCCGCCGGGCGAGCTCGGCATAAATCTCTCGCACGGCGCAGATCGCCAGCTTCTCCTCCTCGCCTTTGCCCCGCCGCATCGGCTCAGGCGGAAATCCGCAGGAAATTCCGGAGAAGATTTTTTCCTTCGGTGGTGAGGATTGATTCCGGGTGGAACTGGACGCCAAAGACCGGGAGGTCGCGGTGCGCGAGGCCCATGATCTCGCCCTCGGCGGTTTCGGCCGTGATTTTCAGGCAGCCCGGCAACGTCTCGCGCCTCACCAGGAGCGAGTGGTAGCGGGTGGCTTCAAACGGGTTCGGAAGGCCCGCAAAAATGTTTTCTCCAGCATGGAGGATCGGGGAGGTTTTCCCGTGCATCAGCCGCCCCGCGCGGACGACCTCGCCTCCATACACCTGCCCGATGCACTGGTGGCCGAGGCACACGCCCAGCACCGGAACCCTGCCGCCAAAATGCCGGATCGCCTCGCAGCTGATCCCCGCCTCGTTCGGCGTGCAGGGGCCGGGCGAGATGCAGATCCGCGCCGGAGCGAGCGCCTCGATTTCCGGGGCCGAGATCGCGTCGTTTCGCCTGACGAGAACCTCCTCGCCGAGCTCGCCAAAGTATTGGACGAGGTTGTAGGTGAACGAATCGTAGTTATCTATGACGAGGATCATGCGTCCTTTTTGGCGCGGTCGATCGCGCGCATCCCGGCCATCGCCTTGTTGACGGTTTCCTGGTATTCGCCTTCGGGGGTCGAGTCCGCGACGACTCCGCCGCCGGACTGCACGTAGGCGCGGCCGTCTTTCAGAAGCACTGTCCGGAGCGCGATGCACGAGTCGAGGTTCCCGTCGAACCCGAAATATCCGACCGCGCCGGCATACGAGCACCGCTTGCTCTTTTCGAGCTCGCTGAGAACCTGCATCGCCCGGACCTTCGGAGAGCCGGAAACCGTCCCGGCCGGAAACGTCGCCCGCATGACATCATACGCGCTGCGCCCGCCCGCCAGCTTTCCGGACACGTGCGAGACGATGTGCATCACATGGCTGTAGCGCTCGATCGTCATGAAATCCGTGACCTTCACAGAACCGAACTCGGCGATCCGCCCGACATCGTTGCGGGCCAGATCGACGAGCATGAGGTGCTCCGCGCGCTCTTTCGGGTCGGCGAGCAGCTCCTCCGCGTTGGCGGCATCCTCGCCGGGAGTTTCGCCCCGGCGACGCGTGCCGGCAATCGGGCGGATTTCGACGAGCGTGCCCGTAAGCCGGACATGGACTTCCGGAGAGCTCCCAACGAGCGAGTAGCCGCCCGGGCATCGGAGGCAGAACATATACGGCGACGGGTTCACAAAGCGCAGCGCGCGGTAGAGGTCGAGCGCATCGCCGGAAAATTCCGTCTCGAACCGCTGCGAGGGGACGATCTGGAAAATGTCTCCGGCGAGGATGTATTCCTGCGCTTTGCGGACCATCCCATGGTATTCCTCGCGGGTGGTGTTCGATGTGCATCCGGCCGCCGGCGGCGTCGTGCCGGTGAAGATCGGATCGAAGGCCAGCGGGCGGCGCAGCGCCTCGAGGATCCGCCCGATCCGCGCGCAGCCCGCATCGTAGGCTGCCTCCGGGCCGAGCTCATCAATAAACGCGTTGGCGACGATCCGGATCCTCCGGCGCTTGTGGTCGAAGATCACCACGGATTCTGTCACTTGAAAAAACATGTCGGGAATCCCGAGCTCGTCCTTCGGAGGTGCGGGGATCGTGGGCTCGAACCAGCGCACGCAATCGTAGCCGAGGTATCCGACCGCTCCGCCGCAGAACGGCGGAAAGTCCGGATGCGAAGCCCCCCGGTATCTCTCCATCCACCGCTCGAGCTCGTCGAGCGGGTCGCGCGCCGCATCGCGGGTCTCCGAGCGCCCCCCCTCGGACACTGTTACCGATTTCCCGCAGGCGGTGAACGTCGCGCGCGCCCCGAAACCGATGAAGGAAAACCTCCCGACCTGGTCGTTCTGCTCTGCGGACTCAAACAGAAACGATGGCGCGTCCCCGCCCAGCTTCGCAAACGCGGAAACCGGAGTGTCGCCGTCCGCAACGATCTCCGTCCAGACCGGCACAACATGCGAGGCGGTCGCCAGTTCCGCAAACGCGGATCGCGTCGGGCAGATCATGAAAACGAAACCTTCGGCGCCTGCTTCTCCGCGGGGTTGTCAACCTGGAAAAGCTCGGCCGCCTGGAAGCTGAACATCCCCGCAATCAGGTTCGTCGGAAAAACCTCCCGGCTCGTGTTGTAGGTCATCACCGAGTCGTTGTAGGCCTGCCGCGCGAAGGCGACTTTGTTTTCCGTCGAGGTGAGCTCCTCCGTGAGCTGCATCATGTTCTGGTTGGCCTTGAGGTCGGGGTAGGCCTCGGCCACCGCGAGCAGCCGCCCGAGCGCCCCGGTGAGCCCGGCCTCCGCGCCGCCGAGTTCCCGCATCGCCTGCGGATCGCCGGGGTTCGCGGCCGCGCGCCCGCCGGCAGCCTGCGCCAGGTTGCGCGCCTGCGTGACCGCCTCGAGCGTCCCCCGCTCATGCTGGATGTAGCCTTTCGCCGTCTCGACAAGATTCGGGATCAGGTCATACCGGCGCTTTAGCTGGACATCAATCTGCGCGAACGCATTCTTAAAGCGGTTCCGCAGCGCGATCAGCCCGTTGTATCGCCCGATCACATAGAGCCCGCCCACGACAATCACCGCAACGGCCGCCAGAAAAATCCCGAGAATGATAGTGCCCATGCCGAATACTGTGATCTTCCGCCACGCCGCGCGCAATAGAGAAAATTCTCTGCGCCGTGCGAAATGGCTTGCTTTCCGCTACGGATTCCTTAGGGTGCGTGAACGTTCCCAACGGGTCGCCTCCGACATGATCCCCCCTTTTCCCCATTCAGCCTCGAACCGGAACAGGTTTTTTCCGGGCGTCTTTTTTTCTGCAAGGGATGGAGGCTTTACGCTCATTGAGGTGCTGCTCTCGCTCGGGATCGTGGCGTTCGCCTTCATGGCCCTGTGCGGCGTGCTTCCGGTCGGGCTGCAAAACTATCGCGATGCGATGGACGCGACCTGCCGGGCGAACATCGTGCGCGTGATCAGCGCCGAGCTCGCGCAGGCCCCGTATGCATCGATTGATGCGCGGAATGGAACGGAGCGTTTTTTCAGCGACCAGGGGCTGGAGGTTGGGACGCAGGGCGAAGCGCGCTTTCGCGTGAAGTATGAGAGCATCCTGAGCGGGACGACGATGTTCGACGCCACAAATGCCTCCCTCAAGCCTGTGACCATTGATATTTCTTCGGTGCAGGGCGGCCGGTCGCTGTCGCGCGTCACCCTGTTCATCTCGGACAATGGCATCTGATCCCCCAATGAAACCTTTTGCTGTCTGGAGGAGGCTGAGAGGATTTACGATGCTGGAGCTGCTTGTGGCCATGTCTGTCATGGCCCTGATGATGGTGCTGATCGGACAGATGTTTTCGGCCGTTTCAAAATCCTGGAAATCGAGTTCCGGGCGGGCGGGGGCCTTCGTGGCCGCGAGGGCGGCATTCGAGTCGATGGGCAGGAACCTCTCGCAGGCGACGCTTGCCACATATCTGAGCTATGCCGACAGCTACGGCAACCCGGTTCCGCTGATCAACCCCTCGTTCAAGCCCAGCAGCGGAACGATCGACAGGACGAGCGTGCCAACGCAATACCTCCGGATGTCGGAGCTGCATTTCCTCACGGGCCGGGCGGCGGACCTGTTCGGCTATGCTAATATCTCCCTGCTTGACAAGCCCGACGACCCCGGGCCTGTGCCCATCGGGCAGGCCGTGTTTTTTCAGGCGCCGACGAGCTTTGTCCAGGCCCAGGACAACCGTCCGAAATCCAGCCTTCTGAACGTTCTCGGCTACTATATCGAATTTGGAAATGACGACGCATTCAAGCCGGGCGCGGTGAGCTCGCTGGTGGCCTCGCGCTGCCGCTACCGGCTCATGGAGGTCGCCCAGCCGGCCGAGAGAAACGGCATTTACGAAAGCACGTGCGAGGTCGATGCCGGCACGAACCTCGCCAAGTATGTTTATGACTTGAACTGGCTGAGCAAGTTGATCCTGACCCCGCCTAAAGATTCTTTACAGCCCCTGCTGGAGAAGCAGCCGCTTGCGGAAAATATTATCACGATGGCCCTCCTTCCGAGGCTCTCACCCTTCCAAAAAAACGATCTCGGCGAGGTGGCAAAAGCCGACGAGCTGACAAAGAATTTTTCCTATGACAGCCGCGGGTGGGAGGATTCCAAATATTTGGCTAAAAATGGCGGGAGGAGCTACGACCCGCGCCTTCGCAACCAGCTCCCTCCGCTCATCGAGCTCGTCGTCGTTTCGATTGATGAGCCCTCCGCGCAAAGGCTCGCCCAGCTTTATGGCGGGGCCGACGGCTCGTCTCCGCCGTTTGCCAATGCCACAGTGAAAGCGGCGGTGAACCTGGACACGCTTTTCACAAATCCCACCCAGCTCGAGGATGACATCAAGTCTCTCGAGGCCGGCCTGGCCTCCTTGCAGGTCAGCTATCGGATCTTCCGAACCGGGATCGCCATGCACGGCGCAAAATGGACCGACCGATGAAGACCTTCCCACCCCGCAACGGATTTTCCCTCGTCGAGCTGCTGGTCGTCATCGCGGTCATCGCGATTTTGCTCGGCGTCGGGGGCTCCGCTCTCGTGCGAAGCGGAAACAGCCTTGGGCTCACGACGACGGTCGGCAACGTGCAGGGGATCCTCGATGAAGCCCGGCAGATCGCCGTTTCAAAAAACAAATATGTCCAGGTTCGTTTTTTGGAAACTCCGGGATCCGAGCGCTACAAGGCCATCAGCCTCTATGTCGGCGATTCGCCGTATTACGGGACGCCCTCCGAATATGATGCATGGGTGTCCCAGGGCCTGCTCCGCCAGCAGGGCCGCACTAGTTATCTTCCCCAGACCATAATAATCCCCAAGGGGGATCCCGCGACAAATCAAATATCCAGGTTGCTAACGGACCTCGCGGCCGACACGTTGTTCGACCGCAAGGGCTCGAGCAAGGTCGCCGGGCAAAGCTACGACTGGGTGTCCTTCTATTTCCGCCCGAACGGTATCACGGATTTTCAGATGCTCAAATTGCCGCCGATGACCAATGGCGCACCCTACGGCGGAACGAATGCGTTTTTCTCCTTGGTAGTCGAAAATGAATTCCCCTCAAACTCAACGAAGCTCCCGACGAACTTTGCGACGATCCTCCTGCCCCCAGCCACCGGGAGGCCTGTCATTTTCCGCCCTTAGCCCGAAAAAATCACAATGAAACAGCCCATCTCGCGAATCTTTTGCCCGCCAGCGGGTTCCACCTCCCGCACCAGATCACAGTGGATCTGCCTTGGTCGGCGGCACCCGCTGACAGTCAAAATCTTCTGCGATCTGACCCGCCTCCTTGTGATTTATCCGGGTTAGGAGCCGCCTCGCCGGACGGGTCTTTTTTCTTGGCTGTTGATTTTGTCAAAATCCGCGCTCATGATCCTCGGACGGAATGAGGGTTCCCATTCATGTTGTCGAGGCGCGGCGCGAAATGCTTTCGGCTTTGCTGGAGCGTCACCGCTACCTGCCGGTGCAGGAGGTTTGCCGCCACCTTGGCGTCTCGGAGGCCACCGCACGCAGGGATCTCGCCATGCTTGCCAGCAGGAACAAGGTCAAGCGCACCCACGGCGGTGCCCTCTCGGAGTTTAATGAGCGATTTCCATCATTCCACGAGCGGCAGGCGGATGGGGCGCGCGGGAAGTCGAGGGTCGCCGTTGCCGCCGCGCGGTTCCTGCTCCCGGGCGGGACGTATTTTCTCGATTCCGGGACAACGATTTTCGCTCTCGCAGAGGCCTTTCGTGAGCTCGGGGTTTCCCAGGTGACTATCGTCACCTCGAACCTTCCTGTCGGCGAGCTTCTTTCCTCGGTGCCAGGCCTCAGCGTTTTCCTCACGGCCGGGCAGCTCCTCGGCCGCCAGTCCGTCCTCCTTGGCGATACCGCCCTGCGCAGCCTCAAATTCTGGAGCTTCGACGCCGCATTCCTCTCGGCCGAGGCCGCTGACCAGCATGGAATATGGAACTCCCAAGAGGCCATCGTCCAGCAGCAGCTCGTTGCGGCCCGCCGCTCCACAAGGGTCATCTATTGCCTGGACTCCTCAAAAATTGGCGCCTCGGCCCCTTTCCTTCTCAAAAAATGGGATGATGTGGATACCCTCCTCACCGATGCCGCCGCAGCCAAGCTTCAGGCCGCAGGGATCACTCCGGGATTCCCCCGCACCCTCTCCTGCGACGCCTCCACCTCCCTCCCGGACTTTAACCCCATCCCCTCCCTCCCGGTTCATTTCCTGTGACCTCGCCCAAGGAAAAATATTTTCCCAAAAAACATGTTGACGGTTTTTTAAAAAAAGATATGACTGGATCCAGTCATTTAATTTCTTTTGTCCCCTGATGGCCTCCACCGATTTTCCCACCCGATCCGTTGTTGAGTCGCTTGTTCGCGAGGTGCTTTTCCGCCAGCTCGGACGTCCGGTGGCTTCCTCACAGCCTCCGACGCTTTTGGTGAACAGCTCGGCCCGGCACATGCATATTTCTCCGGAGAATGTGGAGGTGCTTTTTGGGAAGGGGGCGGAGCTGACCGTGCACAAGATGCTTTACCAGGAAGGCCAGTTTGCCTCGCAGCAGACGGTCACGCTGGTCGGCCCGAGGAAGAGGATTATTCCGAACCTCCGGATCCTTGGCCCCTGCCGGAACCTGACGCAGATCGAGCTGGCTTTTACGGATGCGGTGCAGCTCGGGATTGACGTGCCGATTCGGATGTCCGGGGACATCGAGGGAACGCCCGGAGCCTACCTGATGGGCCCGAAAGGGTTTCTTGAGATGAAAGACGGGGTGATCCGGGCGGCGCGCCATGTCCACATGTCGCCGTCCGATGCGATTTTTTATGGGGTCAAGCACCTCGACCTCATCACGCTGAACGTGACGGCCAAAGGCTGCTCCACGCGCTTTGACGACCTGCTGGTCCGTGTGGACCCCACGTTCAAGCTGGAGGTGCATATCGACACCGACGAGGCGAACGCCTGCGATCTCGAACACGCCACCAAGGTGGAGCTTTTCAAATCCTAACCAACAACCAAAACACACAATGAGCGAAGCAATCGGACTACTCGAAACCCGCGGATATGTCGGCCTGGTGGAAGCCAGTGACGCGATGATCAAAGCCGCGAACGTGCAACTGATCAAATCCATCCCCATCGGTGGAGCCCTGATCACAACCATCGTCCAGGGCGATGTCGGCAGCGTCAAGGCCGCCGTCGAAGCCGGGCGGGAAGCGGCGACCCGCGTCGGCAACCTTGTTGCCTCACACGTCATCGCCCGGCCGGTGCCGGAGCTTCTGAAGTTCTTCACCGCCTGAGAAACAAACAATGGAGTCGGAAGGGCCCATCGGTCCGCAAGGCGGGGATCATCCCGCCCCGGTCAGAAACCCCTCCTTCCGCACTTCGCTTTCAATAATCATCGAAAAATAATATTATGGCTAATCAAGCACTTGGAATGATCGAAACTAAAGGCCTCGTATCGCAGTTCGAAGCGACGGACGCGATGCTCAAGGCAGCGAACGTGGAGCTGATCGGATGGGAGAAGGTCGGCTCTGGAAACGTGACCGTCTTCATCGGCGGCTCGGTGGCGGCGGTGAAGGCTGCGGTCGAGGCCGGCGCGACGGCCGCGAGCACGATCGGCGAAGTGGTCGCCGTCCACGTGATCCCTCGCCCGCACGAGGACCTCACGAAGCTCGGCAAGTTTCTCGCGTCGAAGCCCGCCGCCAAGTAATCCGCCCGGCTTGCCGGAGCGCCCGCTCCGGCACCAAGCAGCGCAGACCCGTGAACAATAAAATCCTCGTCGCCAACATCGGGAGCACCTCGTTCAAGTTTCGCTTGTTCGAGATGCCGTCCGAGCGCGTGCTCGCGAAGGGCGGAGTCGAGCGGATCGGGTCGGCAGATTGCCCATTCAGCATCACGGTGGGCGAGGGGGACGCAAAAAGCGGATCGGCGGCGTTTCCCGACCATGCTGCGGCGATCCGGTTTCTGGAGTCCGAGATGGGCGGGTTTGACGGCCTGGCTGCGGTGGGATTCAAGCCCGTGATGGCGAAGGGGATTTCCGGCACGCAGATGATGGGCGAGCCGGTGCTCCGCGCGATGGAGGAGTTCAACACCCTCATGCCCGCGCACAACCCTCCGTATATTGCAGGGGTTCGGCTCTTCAACCGGCTCTACCCGGGGCTTCCCTGCATCGGGACATTTGAAACCGCGTTCTACGACGAGGTGCCGGCGAGCGCCTACCGCTACCCGGTCCCGCTTGAATGGGAGGAGCGCTACGGCATCCGGCGCTACGGGTTCCATGGGGCGAGCCACCGCTATGTCACCGGGCGATGCGCCGAGATCCGCGGAACGGACAACCTCCGCATGATCTCCTGCCACCTCGGAGGAAGCTCGTCCATTGCCGCAGTCGTCAACGGGCGGGCCATCAACTCGAGCTGGGGGATGACAGCCCAGAGCGGGCTTCCTCAGAACAACCGCGTGGGCGACTTCGATTGCTTTGCCCTGATCTACCTCGCCCGCGACCTCGGCTTGGGACTGGACGCCGTGGAAAAGGCTCTGACGACCGAGTCGGGGCTCAAAGGGATGTCCGGGCTCGCCACCGGCGACGTGCGAGATCTTCTTGCCGCCGCCGCGAATGGCAGCGCCAATGCCAGGATCGCCCTCGATGTCTTCATCGCTCAAATCCGGAAATTCCTCGGGCAGTTCCTCGTGGAAATGAACGGCGCGGACGTCCTCATTTTCACCGCCGGAATTGCCGAGAACAATCCGGACCTTCGCGCCGCCGTCTGCGCCAACCTCGGCTTCTGCGGCCTCGAGCTCGACCCGGCCGCCAACGCCGCAACCCGCGGCACCGAGGGCATCATCTCGAAGCCCACCTCAAAAATCGAGGTGCGCGTCCTCCCGACCAATGAGGAGATCATCATCGCCAGGAACGCCTGGCAGAAGCTGAACGAACCAAATTTCCATTAAATAAGTAAACCAACCCAACCAAAATAAAAACTATGTCACAGCAAGCACTCGGAATGATCGAAACCCGCGGACTGATCGCCCTCGTCGAGGCGACGGACGCGATGCTCAAGTCTGCCAACGTCGAGCTCATCGGCCCGATGGTTCAGGTCGGAAATGCGATGGTCACGGCCTGCGTATCCGGGGATGTCGCCGCCGTCAAGGCCGCCACAGAAGCTGGAAAAATCGCCGCGCAGTCGCTCGGGGAAGTGATCAGCGTGAGCGTGATCGCCCGCCCGCACAACGACCTTGGCGCGGTGCTGCCGAAAGCCAAATGATTCTTGCCCGCGTCGAAGGCAGCGTCGTTGCCACGAAAAAAAACCCCAAGATGACGGGGAGCAAGCTTCTCGTCGTGCGCCCGCTTGTCATTGACTCGCCTGCGGCGAAGGAGCTGAAGCCAGGAGCTTCGACCCTCGTCACGGTGGACAGCCTTGGGGCCGGGGCAGGGGATTATGTCCTCGTCGTCCAGGGCAGCTCGGCGCGCCTCGCGGCGGATGATAAGGAATCGCCGGTGGATGCCGTGATCGTCGGGATCGTGGACGCCGTCGACCTGGGGAAAACCGTTTTGTACAAATCTCAATAAACAAAAATTATGGCAGCGATTGACGAAAAACTTGTGGCGAAAGTGGTCGGCGAAGTTCTCTCCCGGCTGAAGAACCAGGCCCCGCCTGCGGCGGCCTCCGGGCCGTCGGGATTCGGCGTCTATGACGACATGGGATCTGCCGTTGAGGCGGCCCAGAAGTCGTTTGAGAAGCTTCGCGCCGGCGGCATGACCGCCCGCAAGAAGGCGATCGCAGTCATCCGCAAGCTCTGCGTTCAGAAGGCGAAGGAGTGGGGCGAGATCGAGTTTAAGGAGACGAAGATCGGACGCCTCGACCACAAGATTGAGAAGCTTGAGATCTGCGGGGACCTCGTCCCAGGAGTCGAGATGATCGACCGCATGGCGTTCAGCGGAGACTCGGGGCTCACGGTGATCGACCACGCGCCCTGGGGGGTCATCGGGGCGGTGACGCCGTCCACCCACAGCGTCCCCACCCTGACGGGCAACGCAATTAACATGATCGCCGCCGGCAACGCGGTCGCCTTCAACACGCACCCCGCCGCCGCCAAGTGCGCTGCTATCGCTATCCGCGAATACAACCAGGCGATTTTTGCCGAGACCGGGATCTCCGACCTGCTGACCACGGTCGTCAAGCCGACGCTCGAGACGTTTGACCTGCTGTGCAAGCACCCGCTCGTCAAGCTCCTCTGCGTGACCGGCGGCCCGGCCGTCGTCGCCGCCGCGATGAAGGTCGGCAAGCGTGCGGTCTGCGCCGGACCGGGAAACCCTCCGGTCGTCGTGGACGAAACCGCCGACCTCGACCAGGCGGCCCGCTCGATTATCCAAGGGGCATCCTACGATAACAACCTCCTCTGCATCGGTGAAAAAGAGGTCTTTGTGGTCGCCTCGGTGGCCGACAAGCTCATGGACGCGCTCCGCAGGGCAGGGGCCGTCCAGCTTCACGCAAAGCAGGTCGAGCTGCTCGCGGAAAAAGCGTTTGTCTTCCCTGCGGGCCAAGGTGCTGGATGCCCGCATCCGGTCGTCAACCGCGATTTCGTCGGGCGCGATGCCTCCGTGCTCGCCCGGGCGATCGGCCTCGACGTCCCCGCCTCCACGCAGCTCCTCTTCGGCGAGACGAAGGAGGACCACATCTTTGTCCAGGAGGAGCAGATGATGCCGTTCATCCCGATCGTTCGCGTGCAAAATGTGGATGCCGCGATCCAGGCGGCCATCAAGGCGGAGCACGGCTACAAGCACACCGGAATCATGCACTCGCAGAACATCCGGAACCTCACGAAGATGGCCCAGGAAATCGATACCACACTCTTTATCAAGAATGGCCCGTGCATGACCGGCCTCGGGCTCGGAGGAGAAGGTTTTCTCAGCTTCAGCATCGCCACGCCAACCGGAGAAGGCGTCACCACGCCCATGACATTCACCCGCTCGCGCCGGTGCGTCATGGTCGAAAACCTGAACCTCTACTGATGAGGACCGCGACGATCCGCGGGCATGCGACCAGCACGACCAAGCACTCCAGCCTCAGCGGCTGGAGGCTTCTGATTGCTGTGCCGGATTCCCCGGATCTCGCCCCGCAGCTCGTCCTGGATAACCTCGGCGCCGCAATCGGGCAGAAGGTGCTGATCTCGAGCGACGGCAGCGAGGCCCGCAAGATGGTGGGAGACGATCTCAGCCCTGCCCGATGGGCGGTCCTCGGAATCATCGATCCGGAAGGGAGCCTCGCAGGATGAGGATGGGAACGGTCATCGGCCGGGTCACGCTTTCGGTCCGCAATAACAAATTTCAGGGCGAGCGCCTGCTGCTCGCTCTGCCGTGGACGGCCGCGACGTTTCGGGGCGCGGATGCGTTTGCTCCGGCGATTGTTGTCTTCGACGAGCTCGGCGCGAATATCGGCCAGCACATTGCGATCAGCGAAGGCCGCGAGGCCGCCTGCCCATTTCCTAAGCCCACGCCGGTGGACGCGTACTGCGCCGCCCTCGTGGACGAACATTTTTACCAAGAATAAACCATGAAACTATTCGCACAAAAAGACGCCGAAGCCTTCGTGAAATCCGGGGCTGCCGAGTTTCGCTACAACCGTGAAACCCGCCTCACCCCTGGAGCAAAAGACATCTTCTCCGAGGCCGGAATCAAGGTGGTCTTCGATGCCGAATCCGCCGCTCCGGCCGCTGCGGGAGCTCCGTCAGGGGGCGCTGCCGGATCAACCGATGACCAGAGGCTTTTCCATTCCCCGGAGGCCGAGAGGATTAAAAAGGAGATCTGCGACATCGGCCGTCGGATCTGGATGCGCGAGTATTGCGACGGCAATGGGGGCAACATCTCCGCCCGCATCGGCCCGGACCGTTTTCTCATCACTCCCACCGGCGTCAGCAAGGGGTTCATGACCCCTGAAATGATGAGCCTAGTGGATATCAAGGGCACCCAGCTCGCCGGCACATGGAAGCGATCGAGCGAGTTCACCACGCACGCAGCAATCTACGAGACCACACCTGCGGCAGCCTCCGTATGCCACGCGCATCCCTGCCACGCCGGAGCATTTGCGATCAAGGAGCTCCAGCCGCCCGCGCGGCTCATCCCCGAGCTGGAGGTTTTTGTCGGAACGGTCGCTGTCGCAGGCTACCAGACCCCAGGGTCTCCGGAAATCGCCGCGAGCATCCGCCCGCTCGCCCCGCAGCACCAGTCGATCATCATGGGCTGCCACGGCGTGATCTGCTGGGGGAAATCCGTTGAGGATGCCTACTTCAAAATGGAGATCACCGATGCCTACTGCCGCACGGTCATCCTGGCCCAGGCCCTGCCGGGATCAGCTTCGATCCCCGGGGAGAAGCTTGGCGATCTGCTCCAGATGAAAAAGGGCATGGGGCTTCCCGACAACCGGTTCGAGCTCAAAAATGCCGAGCTGAGCCAAGTCGATCCCTGGGATCAGATGTGCGGCCAGCACGGGTGCTCGTCCCCGGTCACCCCTTTCAACCCGATGCCCGCCCCGCAGACCGGCGCGGATGTCGAGGCCCTCGTCCAAAAATTGACGGAAGAAATCCTGGCGAACCTCAGCAAATAATTCGCGGGGAGGCTGCTTGGCTGGTGTTTGGATCCATGTCTGGGCAAATGATTTGGTTGAGGCCGCTTGGCACATCAAAATCCGGGATCCATCCGGCCTCGCGCAATTTTGAGGCGTTTGAAGTCGAGTGGCGGATGTCTCCGGAACGCACCGGCTCGTAGCGGATTTCCGAATGCGATCCGGTGAGTTTCATAATTTCTTCGACAAGTTCGGCGATGGTGATCGCTGTGCCATATCCGGCATTGAAGACCCCTTCGAGCTTCGGAGTTTCGGCTGCGAAGGCGAGCGCCCCGACGATGTCTTTCACATAGATGAAGTCGCGGGTTTGCCCTCCATCGCCATAGATCGTGATCGGCTCATCGTGCCTTGCGCGGTGCAGGAAAATGGGGACGGCTGCCGCATAGGCGCTGTTCGGGTCCTGCCTCGGCCCAAAGACGTTGAAGAAGCGCAGGCACGCGGTCGAGAGCCAGCCCTCGCGGGCATAGAGGCCGCAATAGTATTCCCCGTCCAGCTTGGTGATGGCGTAGGGGCTTCTCGGGTCGGGCGTCATGGTCTCGACCTTCGGCTGGATGGGGTTTTCCCCATAGATGGCAGCAGAGCTCGCAAAACAAAGTTTCTTCACCCCGTGGTGGCGGGCGGATTCGAGGACTGTGAGCAGCCCCCGGACATTGATATCCACCGCTTCGCCCGGCAGAGACATCGACTCCGGCACGCTGACGAGTGCAGCCAGATGAAACACGTAATCCACTCCGTCCATGCACTCGTCCAGGAGTGCCTGATCCAGGATGGAACCCTCCACAAAACCGCATTTGAGCCCTTCCAGGTTTTTGCGATGCCCGCTGCGAAGGTTGTCCAAAACGACGACTTCGGCCCGCCCTTGGTAGTGCTCCACCACATGGCTTCCGATGAATCCGCTTCCTCCGGTAATCAGAATCTTCATATTGATTTCACAAATTCCCGCATGGCCGCTTCCTGACCCTCAATGCTTTTTAGCAGTGCGAGCTGGGTCCTGCACCGGTCGAGGTTGTGGTTGGGGCGTTTGGTCTTGAAGTAGACGTCGCCCTCCAGGTGGTCCGTTAAAAATCGAATTCCGATTTCCAAGGTGATCAGCTTCCCGGAAAAGACGAGGTGCGCTTTTTCCGCTTCGTTTAAAAACTCGCCGGCCGTCGAAAGGTACCCCAGGACCAAGGCTTCGAACATGGGCATTTGCATGCGGACCTTGGAGAGGTCCGTCTCGTCCTCCAGCGCCGGGCTGGTGGCGGTGCGCACCATGTCGCCAAAGTCGTAAAGCGCGAGGCCGGGCATCACGGTGTCGAGGTCGATGACGCAAATCCCGGTTTCGGTGGTGTCGTCGATCATCACGTTGTTGAGCTTCGTGTCATTGTGGGTCACCCGCTCGGGCAGGTGTCCCTCCGCCTGCAGGTTGAGGAGGACATCCACGATGTGCTCCCGCTCGCAGATAATATCCCACTCGGCCCGCGCAGTGGCCAGCCGCCCATGCGGATCAGCTTGGACGACTTCTTTGAGCCGCTCCAAACGCGAGCGCGTATTGTGGAAGTATGGAATCGTTTCGTGCAGGCGTGGGCCCTCCAATCCGTCCACGAGCTTCTGGAATTCCCCGAAAGCCCGCGCGGCCTCGTAGGCCTGGCGCGTGCTCTGGATAATGTCATACGTCCTTGCGCCTTCAATGAAAGGATAACACCTCCAGTATCCGCCTGCCGCGTCCCTGCTGAACGGCTTCCCATCGGTCGCCGGAATCACGCTGAGCGACCGCCTCGAGAAATCCGGCACCCCGTCCTTGGCCAGCTTCTGCTGGGCTTCCTGGGTCACGCGGAGAATGTTGTCCATCAGGGCTTCGGGATTCTTAAAGATCTTCTGGTTGATGCGCTGAAAAATGTAGCGGACCCGGGTGCCGGACTGGCTGAATGCCGCGACAAAGGTATCGTTGATGTGTCCGTTCCCGTAGGGTTGGCTTTCCAGAAAGGATCCGCAGATCCGGAAATCCTGGAAGGCTGGCAAATTCAGCGTTTGTGTATTCATTTGGAATTTTTGCGGAGAGGGGTTTCGTAGAGGCCCTGCCTGACCATTTCCGAAATTGTTTCCGCCACAGCTGCGCGGTCTTCGCGGTAGGTCACCCCAAACCACTGCCCTGCGGACTTGAGCACGGTGACTTCGACGCCATCCGACTCGATCATCGCGGTGACCGCGCTGGGGATGTAAAACTCGGACTTCTCGTGGCTGAGCCCCCCGTTTTTGAGGAAATTCGAGAGATGCTTGCCAAGCAGCGGAAAAACGCCGGGCTGGAATCCCCAGAAATTCATGGAAACCCATTCAGAACCAGTCATCTCCTGGGTCATTCCCCTCGTGTTCGTTCCCTCAAGCTTCCCGGTTGCTGCCCGCTGGATGCCAGTGCATTCTTCGACGGCCACCAGGTTCCGACCCAGCGAGCAGATCCCGCGGCAGACCGATCCATGTGCGGAAAGCGTATTGCTTAACGGGTAGGCCACCATCGCGAACTGAGACGCGGCCGCCTCGCCATCCAGAAAAGAGGACATGAGAGAAAATGCTTCGCGACCGTAAAAGTCGTCCGCATTGACGGCCAGGAACGGATTCTGAACGCTGTGCCGCGCGCACCAGATCGCATGGCCAGTCCCCCAGGGTTTCTCACGTCCAGGTGGCTTCTCGTAGCCCTCCGGCAGATCATTGAGGTCCTGGTAAACAAGATCCACATCCACGTCCTTCTCGTAGCGGGCGACCACGGTCCGCCGAAATTCGTCTTCGAACTCCCGCCGGATAACAAACACGACCCGTTGAAACCCGGCCTCAAGCGCATCATGGACGGAGTAGTCCAATACGACTTCCCCGGACGGACCCACAGGGTCCAGCTGTTTTAGTCCGCCATAGCGGCTTCCCATTCCCGCAGCAAGGACAAGCAATGTTGAATTCATCAGCCGTATTAAATCGGCATCTGCCCTGCAGGCGCAATATAATCTTCATCTTTTGAGGGAACAGGTAGTAGGCCAATCCCACGCCTGGTTAATGATAGGATAAAAAATAGCTATTGCCAAACCTTCCCATTCTGATGCTTACTCAAGGTTCCAAACATGGACATATCACTCATCACTAGCCAATCCCTTCTCCATTTGCTCAGCCTGGCGGAGAAGAAGGAAGAACTCATACAGATCATCGCGGAGGTTGATGCCGAAATCACCAGAACCCTCAAAGGGGGTGCCGTTTCGGTCGTTGAGGTTTTCGAGATGCCGGCATCGCAGCCAGCAATCGCCAAGCCAGCACCAGTAGCAGGCCAGCCGGTTGCTGCGGCGCAAGCGCCAGCCAAAGCCGGACGGCCCGGAGGGCTGAAGAGCCGGGTTCTCGCCCTCCTTGACGCAGCCGGCCCCCGGGGGCTCCGCGTGAAGGAAATCGCTGAGAAGCTTGGTGCTTCCAGCTCGAATATTTCCGTCTGGTTTAGCACGACAGGCAAAAAGCTCACCACGAAGATCGAGCCCGGCCGCTACGCCGCTAAGGCGGGCGCCGGCGTCAAGCCGGACCAGGAGACCGCGCCAGCGAAGCCTGGAAAATCTTTGAAACAAGGAAAAATGAGCGCTGAAGGAAGGGCAAAGATCGCAGCTTTGATGAAGGCCCGGTGGGCCGCGCGCCGCGCAGGAAAAGCTGCAGCGCCAATCGCCGCCGCCAAGCCGGCTCAGCTCGCCGCACCCGCAAAAGCTGCTAAAGCTTCAAAGAAAAGCAAAATGAGCGCAGAGGGGCGCGCCCGCATCTCCGCCGCCACGACCGCCCGGTGGGCCGTCCGCCGCGCAGGAAAAGCTGCAGCGCCAATCGCCGCCGCCAAGCCGGCTCAGGTCGCCGCACCTGCAAAAGCTGCCAAAGCTTCAAAGAAAAGCAAAATAAGCGCGGAGGGGCGCGCCCGCATCTCCGCTGCCACCACGGCCCGCTGGGCTGCGCGCCGCGCCGCCAAAACCTCCGCTGTTTCCCGGCCGACAAAAACGACGAAAACCTACAAGCTCTTGTAATCGTATGCCGACCTCTAAGAAGCCAGCGGCCCCAGCCGCAACGAAGCCAGCCCGCAAGGCGAATCCTGCGCTGATGAAGCCGGTGCAGCCGGATGAGGTGCTCGCGCCGATCGTCGGGTCCAAGCCGCTCCCTCGCAGCGAAATGACAAAGAACCTTTGGGATTATATCAAGAAGAACAACCTCCAGGATCCCACAAAGAAGACTCTGATCAACGCCGATGCCGCACTCATAGCCGTATTTGGCGGCAAGAAGCAAGTCAGCATGTTCGAGATGACAAAGCTTGTCTCGGCGCATGTGAAGTAAAGCAGCTATCCGATCCCCGGCAGCTCCCCAAAGGGCTGCCGGGGATTTTTTTTGTCGCGAAGAGGAGCCCCCCATGCTGCGATGGCCGCTGCCGGCAACAGTGCTCCCTCTCCGAATTTTTTTCCTGCCACGATGAACCTGATGAACAAAGACTCTGCCCTCCTTCTCAAGGCCAAGCAGGCCTACTATTTTGGAACGCCGATCATGAGCGACGCGCAATACGACGCGCTTGAGGACGAGGTGCGCGCGTCCGATCCGGGGAGCGCGGTTCTCGCTCTTGTCGGCGCTCCGATCCCCAGGGACAAACTGCTTCAGCGGGCCGCGCACCAGATCCACATGGGAAGCCAGGAAAAGGTTAACTCCTTCGATGAGCTCGAGCGCTGGTGGAAGAACCGCTACAAGGGGAACGAGGAGTTCCATGCGAGCTACAAGGCCGACGGCGGGTCGATCTCCCTCTACTACGACGCCGGCCGGCTTGTCCAGGCGATCACGCGGGGGGACGGGTTCGAGGGGGAGGACATCACGGCCACGGCGGCGCTCTTCCAAGGTGTCCCTGTCCACCTCTCCCGGCCGCTCTCGATCGGGGTCCGCTGCGAGGCGGTCCTGACAATCAATGATTGGAAAAAGGTCGACCCGGATCAGAAAACGAACCCTCGGAATGTGGCCAGCGGGATTCTCGGAAGGCTGGATGGCAAGGGGGCACCGCTGATTTCCGCCCTCGCATTCGACGTGGACGCCCTCGCCCCTGGAGAAAAGCTCTTCGAGACGGAAAGCCAGAAATCAAAGTTTCTCGAATCCTTGGGATTTCAGACCGCGCCTTGGATCCGCTGCATGGGTCTCGGCGCAGTGCGCAGCTTCTTTGAGCAGACCAGGGAGCTGCGGGAGTCGGGCCAGCTGCCGTTCTGGATCGACGGGATCGTCATCAAGTATGAAAGCCTGGGAATCCAGTCCCAGCTCGGAATGGCCGACAACCGGCCGAAAGGCCAGGTTGCCTGGAAATTCGTGGCCGAAAAATGCGAGAGCGTGATCGAGCGTGTCGAGTGGCAGGTCGGCCACACGGGAGCGGTCACCCCGGTCGCGCACATCGCTCCGGTGCGGATCGGAGGAACGACCGTATCGAGGGCCTCGCTGGCCAATGCTGAGAACATCAAGACGCTTGGGGCAACGCTCCTTGCCAAGGTCACCGTCGCGAAGGCCGGCGACATCATTCCCGTCATCCTGGAGGTCCTGGCCGCGAATCCCCAGACGCCGATTGAGATCCCTCAAAAGTGCCCCGCCTGCTCGGCCCCTTTGGAAAAGCGCAAGAATGTCGGGGGGGTCGATTCGGTCGTCCTCTTCTGCAAAAATCCAGACTGCGAGGCCAGAACCCTTGGGGCCATCAAGCGCTTCAGCAAGAGCCGCGACATCCTCGGCCTCGGCGATTCGGTCGTTGCCGCGCTGGCGGAAGCAGGAGCGGTCACGAAGGTTCCAGACCTCTACCGGCTGCGGGCAAAGGACATCGAGAACCTCGTTATCAACGGAGAAAAAGGCGTGCGCCTCGGGCTCAAGCGGGCTGAGAGCATCTGCTCGGAAATCCGGCAGAAAGGAACCCGGATGAGCCTTGCGGATTTCCTCGGAGCCTTTGGAACCCGCGCTCTGGGGGTCCGCCGCGCGACCCTCATGCTCCGGGCAAACCCCGAGCTGGAATCCCTCGAGTGCTGGTTT
>Ga0194058_10000145_pt1 | contig 30034 bp, 15 predicted proteins | sample SepL4417m_MetaG_FD_155490 | JGI IMG/M metagenome (GOLD analysis project Ga0194058, IMG submission 155490) | Anoxic zone freshwater microbial communities from boreal shield lake in IISD Experimental Lakes Area, Ontario, Canada - Sep2016-L442-17m | ecosystem: Environmental > Aquatic > Freshwater... | reverse complement strand
TTCATGGCAATGGTCCTGCCACAAACAAAATCTGCCTTTAACAAATGGTGGACAACATTCATGCAGTGGACTTTCATGCCCACAGTTTCCGTCTTCATGCTTTGGATGGGCTCTAAGGTTCAGGACACGCTTACCGCAGATGTAGACCCCCTCATCGGCTTCATTATCGCTATCGGCTTCATCTATGCAGCAGTGAAAGTGCCCTTTTCTATGTCTGGAGCCGCAAGCAGCGTTATGAACAAGTGGGCCGATATGGGCAAGAAGACGGCTAGCTTCGCTGGCAAAGCCGCATATACCGTCTCTGGCGCTAAAGGTGGTGTCGAGACTCTGAAGACAAACGTAAGCACGGCAGGAATAAAAATAGCTACAAAGTTTAAGGACAAGACCGGGATAGGCTCTGGTCTGGACATTGCCAAGAAAAATCAGGAGATCGCACAGAGAGGTGCGAAGGCGGTTACCGACAAAAAAGTTGGTGCACACATCAAGAGAAACAAGGAAAAGTACGGTATAGAAGAAGAGCGCATCGCCTCGGATGAGGGCTCTACTGAGTCAGCGATGAAGGCAGCAAAAGCAAGCGTCACCGCCGAGGGGAGCCGCTACTACAATGAAACAAAAGGACTTGCGATTGGTGGCGCAGAAGCGAAGAAAAATTCTGAAAAATTTGACAACACTTCCGCAGCGTTTAAGGATGAAATGCTTGTGGAGTATATGGGTAGTCTCGAGAATAGTGCCGCAGGCAAAAAACAAAAAGCCGAGCTTATGGCGGCTATGGGAGACAAGCAGAAGTTCTCGGCGATGGCCGAGAAGGCAGGTACTACCGAGCTGCTAGATGGCGCCATGGTAGAGCAGATTCAGATAGATAATATCAAGACCACAGAGGAGGAAGCAAAGAAATACTCTGACGCCGTCGCTGAGTACCTAAAACATGTAGCCACTGTGACTGCTGGTAATATTGGCAGCATGAATGCTGATGAGCAGAAATCTTTTAGGGATGCAACTGTAAAACTGGCCGAAAAGGGTTTTGCTGTAAGCAATATCGAAAAATTTTCAACAATGAGCGTTGCCGACAAAATAGCTATGACTGCAGAGAATATTAATATCTCTGGTCAACAAGCTGATATCAATAAGGCTTATACAGACGCTCAAAACGAGGTCGTTAGCTTAGCGGCAGAATTACAATCAAGAATGACTATTACCTCAGCAGAAGAAATTCCGGCTTACCTTCGCCATATGATCACATACGACACAAACACCAACAAACTTGTGCTGAACCAGTTCAAGACAAAGCTAGAACGTACAAGAGCAAGCAAATACATGTCTGGCCGTGTCGACGAAGGTGCTACTACGGCTACCTCCATGTACACAGCCGATGAGATCTCAAGTATCCTAACAAACGGTGGGCAGGGTATCACAAAAAAGATGTTGGACCAGTATTATAATAATCAGAAATCAAAAAATACGGCCGCTGACAACCAAAAGATTACCGAGTTCCTAAAAGCATCTCAGAGGATGGCGAGCAACTCCCAAAACGCCAATGCACAAAAAATAACTTCGGGAATGCTTAGCAGCCTTGCAGCTAACGGACAGGGTGGACTAGATGGCTTACACGAAATGGCAGACTCATACAATAAAACTATCGAGGAAACCTATAAAGGTGATGCAGCCTTGATCGCTAAATTTAGAATAAATAAGACTAACGATGCAAAGCTAATGCAAAAAATGCTTAACGATGCCAACACCGGTAGACACGGCAGTCCCTCAACTAGCGCTGAAGCTATTGCCGTCAGGAAAGCTTTTCAGGGCGCCTTTCAGGGAAACAAGAAGCTTTCGTTTACAGGTACATCTTCTTCGCATATTGGAGGAGACTAAAAAAATAAATTATGAACGAAGAAATTACAAAAGAACAATACGACACATTGCTAAAAATTCTTATCAATCTAGGTAAGAGCTCGAATTATCGATCTATTACAGGGATTTGGGGTGAGCTTGTGACACACAGCAGAGAAAACACCGCCCTGGTAAAGCATTTCATGCCCAAGCTCGATGACTTGTTTGTCTCGCTCCTAGGTGCTAAGGCCTCCTTCGCAAAACGCATCGGCGTAGAGGAGCCACACATCAGAAGAGAGGTTATTCAGGCCATATCTACTGGCGATTATAGCCATGCCGTCACCCCCTTAGAAAAGATTTCCATCATAAATACTTCTCTGGATCAGAAGAAAATACCTTTTCAGCTTCCCCCATCATTCGCAGACAGCATTGACACGATCATCCAAGATACTATCATGCTAGAAAACGGGATATACAACGCCTACCTGCTAAGAGTCAAGAACGCAGTTGACGACCTTATTGTCTACTGTAAGAAATACCAGGCAGACACACTACCTCAGATTGAGGACAAGCTGAAAAAAATGGAGGCCGAGTATGATGCGATCCTAAAGCTAGAAATTGATAAGGACTATATAACCGCTTCCAAAAAAGCCAAGAGCCTCCTTGCCGAATTCGGACATATCCCTATCTCACTACAAGACAAAGATTTAGAAACTTTGGGCGTATTTATAAATTTTGAAAGTGATAGCCTGAAGTGCATGCGCGACATTCGCTTGGCGAAACCTACTGGCGAGATTACAATAAATGATATTCGTGACAGCATCGCAAAAATTTATGTCGAAGAAAACATTCTAGCGAACCAAAAATCATCAACAACATAATTGTTTGCCTTTCCCCCCGATATTCTGTAAAATAGAGTAGTAAGATAATACTCTGGAGGGGTCTTGAGGTTCAAAGTACCGCAAAATATCGATATGCAAGATCGAATCATCGGGCCACTCACACTGGTCCAATTTGTGTATGCAGTGGTAGGTGGTGGACTTTGCTATACGATATACATGAAGGTTCCTTCCCCGATGAATCTCGTGATCGTGATCCCGATCGTAATCTTCATCGTTTGCCTAGACTTTGTAAAAATAAATGAACAGCCATTTTTACATTTCTTTCTCTCTGCTCTCCAGTATGTCTCTGCACCAAAACAACGTTTTTGGCACCGTGGCACAGAATCAGACCTTAGTGTAGAAATTTATTCTGTAAAGAAGGATGAAACTCACTTCAAGCACAAGGTTATTTCAGAAGAACAAATGAAGAAATTTGCCGCCAAGACAGATACAGATCAGAGCAAACTTATAAAAATTTAACACAAACAAACAATGGTATTTTCTACACAACAATTTATTGATATCGCTGGGATGAAAAACGGTATTATCATTATGAAAGATGGTAGCTATCGTCTTATCCTACAAGTAAACGCGGTAAATTTTGCCTTGAAAAGTGAGCAAGAGCAAAATTCTATCATTTTTCAATTCCAGAGCTTCCTAAACTCACTTCACTTCCCTATTGAAATTACAATACGTTCCAGACGTCTCGACCTTACCCCATATCTAAACAAGATCAGTACTATTGCCCAGAACCAGACAAACGAACTCACCCGAATACAGGCAGAGGACTATATCGGTTTCGTGTCCAAGCTTATCACTATCGCCAATATCATGAAGAAATCTTTTTACGTGGTGGTACAACACAATACAATAAATGTGAAAAGCACGGGTCTATTTGATAAATTTTTTAGCAAAAATTCACAGACCTTCGATCATGTAAAAATCTCCGATGTAGAGTTCCTTGAAAGTACCAACAAGCTGACTGAAAAAGCAAACATAGTTGCAAACGGCCTCGGCGGGCTTGGCATACACTGTCAGCAGCTTACAACTGAAGAGATAGTTGAGCTTTTCTATGCTATTTACAATCCAGACGAATCAACAAAACAACGTATTACCGATGTCGAACAAATCGACGCTCAAGTTGTTGGTAGCGAATCTGAATCTCCAGATGCCGCAAATGTTGCACTTAGCGCAAGTATTGTAAGAATAGATAATTCTGAAGTTGTGAAGGCCCAGCAAAAGTTTCAGGCAGAACAAAAAACTGCCGTAGAATCATCACCTCTGGGTGCTGGAGCTGGACAAACTGCAGAATCTCCCGAGGCTCCAAGTGAAGACGGGACTGTACCACCGGCAGGTAAAACTCCAAATGGAAATGCGCCACTGCCTACTTCGATTCAGACAGAATCTTTTGCAGACGGAGTAAAGACGGACACAGTCAGTAAAGGTGTTACAAATGGAGCTCAGAAAACTGCTAGCAACTTCCCTACTATAAACACTCAAAATTAATAATATTTCCCAATAATGGACAACACACAAACACAAAATCCACAACAAGCTCCGCAAAATCCCGTACCTGCTGTTGCCCCAGCAGCTGCCATGCCAAGCGCAGCAGCGCCTGCCGTTACTTCAGTTCCTACTCTTGATGCCGTACAAGCTCCGACCGCTGCCATTCCACTAATCGTCAATCCTGTTGTTGATCCAGCTATTTTAGCTGTTGCTGCGCAGCAACAAGACCCACGCGCAATTGCCCAAGCAAATATTCAACAAAGGGAAGCAGTAAGCAAGGCTCCTTCTCTAATACAAAGCTTCTGGAACAAACAACAAGGACAAAAAGCGAACGAAGACCTGCGACAGGGTCTGACGTCTGTTCGCGACATCATCGCGCCAGCTTCGTTTGTTGTGACGCCAAACTATATTCAGATCGGCTCTTACTTCACCAAAACTCTCTTTGTTTTCACTTACCCACGATACATAGAAACAAACTGGCTTTCTCCGATAATTAATTACGACATGACGATGGATATCGGTATGTATATCCATCCACTTGAAACAAAAGATGTGATGATGGAGCTGAGAAATCAGGTTGGCAAGCTTCAATCCACCATGTCTATAGATGTAGAAAAAGGTAAACCGCGCGATCCTGAGCTAGAAACTGCGATTGGCGATATAGAGTCCCTTCGTGATGTCTTGCAGAGAGGAGAAATCAGACTTTTCCAGTATGGTCTATACTTCACCGTCTATGCAACTTCAGTAGAAGAGCTCAGAACTGTGGTGGATCAGCTTGAATCAACTCTTGGAGGCCTTCTGATCTTTACAAAGGAGAGTGTTTTTCAGATGGAACAAGGCTTCACCTCTACCCTACCTCTGATGCAAGACAAGCTCAGTGTCTTACGAAATCTTGACACTGGCTCCCTCTCGTCCACGTTTCCTTTTGTGTCTAGTGAGCTGACCCAAGATGATGGAATTTTGTATGGAATAAATAGACACAACAATTCTCTTATTATTTTTGACCGATTCAATCTCGAAAACTCCAATTCATTAGTTTTGGCAAAATCAGGTTCTGGTAAGTCTTACTTCGTAAAGCTAGAAGCTTTGCGTTACCTCATGCTCGGTACCGACGTGATCGTCATAGACCCAGAAAACGAGTATAAGACTCTGTGTGATTCAGTTGGTGGAAGCTTCCTAGAGATTTCACTAAACTCTGATAAACGAATAAACCCCTTCGATCTGCCAACAAGTGCGACTGATTCCGGCGAAGATGTGCTCAGATCGAACATAGCGTCGCTCCATGGCCTGCTAAACCTAATGCTTGGTGGTATGACCCCAGAAGAAGATGCATTCATCGACAAAGCGCTCTATGAAACTTATGCACTAAAGGACATCACTGTTGATCCAGAAAGTCAAAAAAACGAACCCCCTCTTCTCCAAGACTTTTACAACGTACTAGGCAATATGAAAGGCACAGAGTCAGTAAAAGCAAAATTATCCAAATACGTCGAAGGCACATTTGCAAATCTTTATAACAAACCGACCAATTTCGAACTCAAGCCTGGCTTCGTTGTCTTCTCTGTGCGCGACCTTGAAGAAGCTCTCCGGCCTATCGCTATCTATACTGTGCTTGATTATATTTGGACCAAGATTAGAATGACGATGAAACGTCGCATCCTGATCGTTGATGAAGCTTGGTGGATGATGCAATACGAAGACTCCGCGCGTTTCCTCTATGGCTTAGCGAAACGTGCTCGTAAATACTACTTGGGTCTCACTATCATCAGTCAGGACGTAGAAGACTTTTTGGCAAGCCGTTATGGTAAGGCAGTTGTGAACAACGCTTCTATGCAAGTTCTGATGAAACAGTCCACTGCATCTATCGACATTGTGGCTTCAGTGTTTAATCTTACCGAAGGTGAGAAATATTTACTTCTCGAGTCAGATGTTGGTGAGGGCTTATTCTTTGCTGGGCTCAATCACGTTGCTTTCAAGGCAGTCGCCTCATATACCGAGGATCAGATCATAACAACTGATCCAAAACAATTAATGGCAAATGAGAATTAATATACCAAAATTTGCAGAAGGCGCAGCGGCGAGCAGCACACTGACTATTGTCGGCGTGTGTCTTGTTATAGTCGTAGCAGCAGTTCCAATCATCGCTGTCTCCTTCTCGGCTATGGCACTCTGGAAAAGTCCAGAAACTATACCCACGGTATCCGGCTCAAGCCCACAATATGGCGAAAGTGGCGCTTCAATTGTTCAGGGCGATCTAGTGACAACTTGCCCGATATTAAACACTCTTTCAAACAGCCCTGTAGGAACTGGCTACACCATCGCGAATTACCCCAAATGGGTAAGCATAATCAACGATGCAGCTAGCGGCAAGAGCGCTCCCCCAGCGCTGATTATGGCTATACTTTGGCACGAAAATGGTGATTACGTCCCTGTTCTGGCAGACAAGTGTACGACAGGCACAAATTGTGATCACGGTTGGCCAATTTCATCTGCGAATGCTTACGGACCTTTTCAATTTCAGAATGGAACATGGTGGCGTTTTGGTATGACAGCAGATGAGAAAAAAGCTGCCTATGATGCTGGACTTGTCAGTGACACTGTGCCAGCATTAAAATTGAAACAATCAGGAAAATGGCTAAACGACAAAATATTTGATCCAACACGTGCCGCTAAGGGAGCCGCAGACATGGAATCGTATTATATTGATAAAAGTGAACAGACCACCTTCAAAGACAAGCTCATGGAAGCAATCGGATATTATAATAACGATACTGTTTATAAAAATGCTGTGTATAGTGCATACGAAAAACTATCTGCCTGCCAAAAGTCAGCCTCAGGAACAGCAGACGCACCTCCGGCTAGCCTAAGTCTGACAGAAAAAGTACTTTGGTGGGCACGGCACGAAGTGGCATTAAGTCCAAATTTAAATTCAAAACCGCCATTTGGTTATCATACCGCAAATAGTGAAAATAAAGTAAAATACATGAATAGGGATGTATCCAACAGCACTTCAGTAGTTCCTGGCGACTGGCGAGATCTTGGCTGGTGCGTCGCTTTTGTTACCTGGGTCTACGAAAAAGCTGGCTATAACATTCGCACAAGTATCTTTGCGTCTCCAGTTCCGGCTGAAAAGTTTTTTGACGACAATCATACTTGGATTTCTCAGGAGTCTCTGGCAGCAACCAATCCAAAGCTTCTCAAAAATAGCATCCTACCTGGGGACATAATCATTATGCACTCTGGTGCTTCGGTTTCAGGCATGCATGCTGGTATCGTTGAAAGTGTTGACGCAGACGGTCGGATCCATACAATAGAAGGAAATGTTGGTCACGATGAGGTCGCAAGAAGAGATTATACAATAAACCAGTGGCTTGGCGGAGGCAGTTCAAAAAGAATTATTGGCTTCGCTAGATGGTAAATCGCCTGTCTCTGTCATCCCGACCATAGCGGAGGGATCTCCTAATAGTAATAATTTAATTTGTAAGATCTCTCCACCTATGCGACAAAGCGCATAGAGTCGAGATGACAAATGAAAATATAAATAATTAAAACCAAATTATATGAACAAAGAGATCAAGAACTTAGTCATGTCAGTCTACACCACCGTGTTGATTACAATCTTCGCGGCAGTGGTTATATTTTGGTTTTTCTCACGTTCCTTTGCAACGATACATGTCGTGCCAAATGACGCAACTGTAAAGATTGATGACGGTTTAGCCACAGAGATCACTGGTGGCTCTCTTCGCGTCAATTTGACGCCAGGGACACATAAAGTTTCAATCGACTCAGACAAATATATTGGAATTACCAAAGATGTGACCTTTAGCAGAGGCTTCTCTAAGCAAGTAAGCTTTGATCTCAAAGCTCTACCAAACCCGACGCAGATTACTAGCGCTGGGAAACTTTTAGCAAAAGGTAACGATTTCAATAGTGCGTACTATCTCAGCGGTGATAACAAAACATTATACAAAATTGGAGTGACGTTAGATGAAAATGACGCAATTCGTATCAAGCAAAATAGACCCATCACTGATCCAAGATTAGCTGGTATCGAAAGTATCGCTTGGTCGCCTACGGGCGAGCTTGCTTTGTTCAAGAAAGGCAGTAGCGCTTTTCTTTTTGACTTCATGCGATATGATTTTATTCACCAGACAGAAACCCTTTGGGCAAACAACGTCGGAGAGATAGCCTGGTCTCCTGACAATACCGAGGTCGCATATGTGTATACTGGTAATGGCGAAAATTCTCTAATATTATCCAATTTTACAAATACTTCAGTCGATCGCGTTCTTGATCTGCGTGATTATAAGATTAATAATCCGATTCTACGCTGGTCACCTGACTCTGAATGGTTGCTTTTGATCCCACGCAACGCTAATGCTAACGAAAATAAAATCTACGCGTTTAGCGTCTTCTCGAGGCAAATCAAGGCTATTACCGACAACGGGAATCAACTAGATGCGACCTTCTCGCCAGACAGCAGCAAGATTTTGTACTCGACTTATTCAAAAGATCCAGAAAATTCTACGGTCTCTCTCCTTTCTGTCATGAAGAAGGACGGTAGCGAGAAAAAGTCGCTGGAAATTCGTGCTGATATCAATAAATCAGCTTGGAATAAGGACTCAAAAAATATAATTGTGGCAAATTATAATGATGTGACAAAGCAAGAAATAGTGTATAATTTTGATACAGACCAAAAGCTGCAAACTGGTTTTTCTATTAGCAATTTTGGCAATTTGATAATCAGATCGCTGATCCTTACAGACGATAATAAGATTATTTTGTTTGAGACGAACGACGGTATTTATGCGTTGAAGGTAGAATAATTATTGGCTGTCATCCCGACCGTAGCGGAGGGATCTCCTAATAGTAAACATTCAATTTATAAGATCTCTCCACCTATGCCACAACGGGCATAGAGTCGAGATGACAAGAATTGAAAAGAAAATCATATACAAGACAATGTAATGTTTTAAAATTGTAAATTGTAAATTTAGCGATAGCCGTGGAGGGGTCTTGGCTGATCAGACAAACAAAATTAGTGCCTACAAAAGTGAACTTGATAGAATCAAGGGCTTGCTTCGTAGTGGTGGTTTACCAGGCAGCGAAGCGCAGCAACTACTTAAGCGTGGACGCGAACTAGAGAGAATCATCGATGACGCCAGCCTTATACGAGGTGTGCAGGCTGCGAAACAAAAACCTGTGAATCCGTTTGGCGCAGATACTTCTGAGGCTGAAATTGAGGCAGAGGAAGCCGAGATTGACGAAGAAACCGGAGAAAAAATAGATAGTGAAGGCAACCTGATCCAAGCAGAACAAGATGCAACTCAGGCAGAGACAGAAGTAGCGAAGAGCGATCTTGCAAAAGAGGAAGTGGCACAGCTGAAAGATGAGGGCGGATTTGAGAAAAACACGAAACAAGGACAAGAAGGTAAAGGTCTAAGCGCTCCAGCTGGCGCAAATGCGGCAGGCCAATCAGCAGCGCCTGCCGCAGCCCCAACAGCAAATCCAGAGGATGCAGATAATAATCTAGCTGGCGGCAAGGCACTTGGAGCGAAAAAACCTGTCAGCGCACAAGGCAGCCCTTCAAATGGGATGCAGGCAGCAACGCCAAAACCAGCAGAAGAAAAAGCTGAAGGAGCTTCAGGCGGAGGAGGCTTCTCGGGCTGGGCGAAACAAATTGGCGCCAGAGCTCAGGCTGGGATTAAAGATGGCATAAAAAACGTCAAGGAAAAAGCAAATAAGGCGCTCACAAAAGCAGGCATGAAGCTCTTCTGGAAATGGGCAGGCCCATATATTATTGGCATCGTCGTGCTAGCTCTCTTAGTCCTTGTCGCTTTTGCAATATTCGGTAGCCTTTGGAGTACCGGTAATTCTGGAACTAATGGCAGCACCTATGTCCAAGCCGTCGATCCAATCAAGGACAAGGATTGGCTTGGCAGATTACTTCAATACAGCGGCGACAAAGAAATTAGCGATGCAAAATCTATTGAAACTATAGGGGTTGTCAGAAAAGCCCTGACAGATATCCAAGCCGATACAACTCTTTCAGCAGAAACACGCGGCAAAGCCACTGTTGCTTTGGCAGACCTAAGCTCCTATGAAAACACCAAAGATGCAACCTCGAAAAAAGCGGCGGCGGCCAAAATTCTAGCCGATATTAAGAGCATTACCGACATATATTTTGCTTGTAAGAGTTTATACACAAACACCTACTACTCAATCGGTCCAGAAGGTGAACTCGACTCACTCAAGAAAGACGGCGTGTTGCCAGCAGTTCTAAAAATCAAGGACCGGACATACACAAATCCAGAATACCCCGTCGATCCTCGTCTCTGCGGTCTCCTAACGGCAATGGCCGACTCCAACACCGGTATTGATCACACCAAGATCCCTCTCTTGAGACTTTCTTTTCGTGGCAACCATTCAGCATCAGGAAGCTCTGGCAGCCATACAACTTCACACTATTGTGGCCAAGGTGTAGATATCAACGACCCAAGAGTCAGCGGCGATGAAGTAGTTCTTTCAGCTGAGATCAAACGCTGGATGTGGCTAAACGAGGCTACTCTTAAGAAAAATAAATTTTGGCCCGAGGAGATGTTCGGCGGTCCACCACACACTGACCAAATAAACGATAGCGTGAAGTTGCTCGCAGACAAAAAAATTGATTCTGATGATCATGTACATATTGGCTTTGGTTTTTGCATAAAAAAATAAGTATTTCCAATAAATGAAATTACCATTTTACAAACAATTCATCATCATCGCACTTATGCTCGGCATTACTTTTAATGCTGATCTTTCTCGTTTTGCACAGGCCGCAGATGAGGCAGTTGATACCACAGGTGTAGCTGCAGAGAACGAAGACACAACGAACCAAGATGTCATAAATGCTCAGCCGAGCTTTCCTGAATTTGATGAAATAAATTACTCAGACGATGCCCCAGAGTTTACTGATTTCGGGGATGAACAAGCAGCTGCGCCGGCTTCCATGGGAGCCCTACAGGCACTTTCAGACGCCACCAAAGATATCTCTGACGATACAGATGCAATTTTTAATCTTTCATCCGCGCTTGGATTAGACAACAACGGAGTTTCCAGAATTACAATGCCTTCAAGCGACCTTGATAAAATCAAGAATATCTACTACATGGCAAAAGTCTTGCCAGATTATGAAAACGACTATACAAGCCTTTACCGTGACTTGCCTGCTCCGTCTCGCGCAGAAGTTGATAAGGCTCTCACCGCTGAAGCGGCAAAAACTACGCCTTTATTTAATTCGCCAGAGATGTACTTTTCTTACTTGAAAGATGGCGGTGATACAGTTGCGGCCAGCGACATGGTTGGGAATATTGATATTTTCAATAAATTGGTTCTGTCTGCCGAAGAAAGACTAGATAGCCAAAAAATACGACAAATTTGGACACAGCTTGCGACAGATATCGGGGTGGGCAAAGAGATCACTGCTGACCCAGCGATAATCGCAAGAATCGCTGGCTTGACAGTCGCTAACGTCACCGCAACATTACAAGGCGGCACTCCGGACGACAAAGCTGTTATCAGCGCAAAAATTACAAGTTTTCTTAGCACGAGTATGATTGATATCCGCATCGTTAAAACACTGGTCTATTTAGTCACGCCGAAGAGCCAAGGAGGCGCTGGCCACTGGAAAATTACCGTATCCAGAATCTTCCAGAATAGCGACAACTCAAGTGAATCTCAGCCGACAAAAGCGACATTGACAACCAACACAACCAATACCACAACCACCTGTCCCGAGACAGCAACTGCAGCAGAATGTGGATATTTGCAAACATCGCGAGCGACTGCTGAAGTCGAAGACGCAAACGGCCAGCAATACGAAGCCTATATCCAAGATCTTGCGAAACAAGAAGATGTCACTTTGACAAATACTGCGACCGCTGCCGAAGTTGATGCAGCGAAAAAACCGACTTCGGTGCATGCAGGAGGTCAAGCGATAGATATTTCAGAAATTGATGATATCCGTTGTACTGTTATCCAGAAAAAACGAATTGGATCAGACAAAATATCTGCAAAACCAATACAACCGATCAAGCTTGCCTGGCAAACAAGCGAAGGCTACGCTGCTTCTGGCGGAAATCAGGGTGATGATGTTATGAGTACGATGAAGGCCATCGCATCCGATTCCGTAAAGGAGCTTTTGACTTCATTCAACGGTGATTTAAACTACGACGGAGATTTATCGCGAGCAAGCTTTGATGATATTTTGATGATTCTCGGCAAATCAATGGTTGGCTATGCTATCAGCGGAAATGGGCAGGTGGCCCTGAAGGGTTTTGACACAAAAGAAACTCTGAAAAATCTTGGTGGTATGTATCTGGCTGACTACATGGGACTGCCTAGAGAAATTTTTACAGGGACAAATGCAATCGACTCTGCAAACCCCCTGAAGGATATTGAAAATATCAAATATCTTATTGGCCGAACTGCGATAGAACAACGCTTAGGTCTGGCATACGGTTCTCTCGATAGTTCTATCACCGTAAATGGCGAAACCAAAAATAATCTTGAGGGTCTTGTAACAAATATCGGACGAACAAAGCTTGAGCACGAAATGGGACTAGTGCAGGGTGCCCTAAAAGATGTAAACACTGATGTGCCTATCGATGTCGCGATTGGACAGAGTATTATAGAACAGGAGCTCAATCTAAAAGCAGGAACCTGGCCTTCTACTTCAATAGGCTGGTCTGCACTCAAAGGAGTGCTACCAATTCTACGAACTCAGATAATGAAAAGTGATCCTGGTTATATCGATGGCCTTCTTCATCTTGCGAACGGGACAACACAGGCACTGATTAACGGAAAACTGACAGAAAATGGAGCAACAACATCTTTCGATGCATGGGACTATGCTAAAAAGGTCGGAAAAGTACGCATGGATGACACTATTACGGGACTGAAATATTTTGCATCCTACAATGACGCATACCAGCTGCCACAGGGCACATGGGAAAAGGCGATCGCTATGGACACAGAGGCATTCAAAACTATTGGTGTCTATACCTTGGCTCGTCTTCTAGGAGACGACTCCCTCGCACCAGATACAATAAATAAGCTTCCTGCTGGCGTTACTGCTGCAAGTGTTACTTGGGAAGAAGGTGGCCTACCATACACATACACCTCAATGCAAGGACTTGGCTCCAGCGATTTTGGACGCTTTGGATTTAGAACATGGCTCCGCGAAAACTTAAATCCCGCCAAAACTCAGGATCAGGCATGCAAATCAAACCATACTGGTCTTGATATCAATGTAGCAGTAACTAACAACGCTGGACGGACATTTGCCCAATCCATGGACATTATCAAAGCACAGCTTTGTCCGCTAGATGTTGTCATACCATACTCTCTAAACTACAGAGAAGGTCTTGCAGATAAATCTGTTGCGACAGATACAATCGTCGATATCCCTCAAACAAAAGCAACAGCGATTGGCCTTGATAGTCTTGATCTATACCGAATCATGGGCTACTACGACGCAAATGGCAATGATGTATTCAAACGGATTGGATCAAAAATTCTATATTATGCTCTAGCGAACAAGGCTCTTAGCGGCGATGACAAGCTAAAGATCGATTTGAAGGACATAAATCCTGTCGTTAAAACAGATAACAAAGAGATCAATTTCTATATCGATCATATTTTCAGAGGAATCGATCTTGCAAAAAAAATAAAAACCGATTGGGAGATCGTCAAGAAAGATTCTTCGCAGGCAAAGGTAATCGCCGACAAGATTGACGAAATTGTCGCTCGCCTTGGTACGACTTTTACCGACGGTGAATCCGACGCTTCCAAATTCCAAAAAATCGCATTGATTGCGAAAGATGTTACTCTTTTAGTGGATGATCTGAAGACTCAAATTGTTCAACTTAAGACTTATTATGAAACGCTGCGCGATGTTGATTCCCAGAAAAAAGTTCAACAAATTAACGCAATGATAATCGACATCAACGAGCTTATAAGATGCTTAGCTGAAATGATCGCAGGCAAAGAAATCAAACAAGTAGATGACCTGCAGATAAACCAAATACAACTGACTCTCGATACGAAATCAACTGTCACCGACAACTCTGCAGAAAGACGGAACAGCAAAAAGATCTCGCCTTGGAAATTGACCTCTCTTTTGTTTGGTTTCCTTGCTGGCAAAACAAATCTATCAGACACATTTATCGCAATCGGCTCTGGAGTCGCAGAAGCGAATTTGGGACTACCGGCCAATTCCCTCCTGTATCTTGTTCAGAATTATGAAGAACGTGGCTTACAAACGGTTGAGGGGTTTTATGAGGCCATAGGACAAGCGAGAATAGAAGAACAATTCAATATGCCTGCTTTCTATTTTCAGGGATTTTCGCTAGACAGCAAAATGCCAAAGTTTAACGTGAACAACAAGCTTCTAAAGCAGTGGTTGCCTGACTCCGTACCTGCTGGTAGCGGAAGCAGAAATTACACTGCCGTCAAAAAATTGACAGATCAGCAGTTTGATCAATTCATAACGCAGCTACTCTTTCCTGAGCTTGTAATCAATCAATATGGCAGCCTCGTTCCAAAACAAATTACCGGTAGCCCGATGCCGTCGGCAAACTACAACAACATGATTTGGGACGCAGAAGCAAATTGGCAAAAGATCCGAGCGCAGGACTTAGCTGCTAACGGCCGAAATACTATGGGCGAAAAAACTCTCAGTGATGTAATAAGAAACATCGATGAGCGCGGATATGGTGATGGACTCAGAACTGCTGAGGAGGATCTATCTTTCAGAATGGGCTATCCGACAAATGCATATACATCAATGACCTCGGGAACAAGCTCTGATTTAGGCAAATACTCCTCAACCTCTACGACCATAGACAATGTCTTCAATATTCCAAAAGGCTCAACTCAATCTCTGTTTACTGGCGAAAATAGCCTTTACTCAACCTCTCTTACAAATAAAGAAAAGAATCTCATTGAAGCCTCCACCCTAAACCTTGGAACAAATTTTGTAGAAAAATATATACAGCTGATAAATGGTGAAATCTTGCCAGGCGAAATGGATATGTACGCTTATGGACAAAAAGCAGATTACATCTCGATCAATCCCTATGCAAAGACCCCAGATACAGCAGACACGTGCCCTGTCATCTATACCGATAACGGCTCATTTCAAGTTAATAACAGCGATACTTACTTAGCAAATGACTCATTCTGCTACTACGACCAAAAAGGTCGACACTGTTTTCAAAGTGCAGACGAAGCACAACGTTTTGCAAATGAAAATGAAGTCGATAGCTTGAAGCATATGCGTCTCGAGGACACAAACGGTGACGGCAAAATTGATGAGAAGGACGAGGAGATTGGTAACGACATCTTAGGCTATATCGCGATGAAGCTTACTATTGCATATAACGTTGCTTTGCAAGCGCCTGGAGCTGGGCTTGATGCATTTGGCCGTCCGGCCACTGATGGTGCAGGTAACAATAATGGTGCGTCACTCCGACTCGGCTATTCGGAAATTTATTTTGGCCTGACTAAGTTTGTCAACGACAAGAAGATGAAAACGATCTTCGACGACATCAAGGTAGATGGAAAACAGATGAACTCGGGCGTAGCTTTTGGCTTAATTGCTCAAACATCAGACCTTCCTACTGAAATTTTGACAAAGCTATTTTCCAGAACTACTATCGACGCTCCTGTCGCAAATTATAAGAGAATAGTAGGACGAGAAGAAGCACAAAAGATTATTACGGGCAAAATGTTTGATTTTGTCAGTAGCCGTGACCTGGGCGTAGGACCATTTGAAGCCAAAATGTTTGACGCTGGCGACTTTTACGACATTCTGCACGGTGACTACAGCTCAGTCGTCCGTGTCGGCGCAAAGCTGGTTGATGACCAAATGGAGTTCAAGCCTGGCACTACCGCTCTGATCGCCGCAGCTGGGTCTCTGAGCACCCTTACCTGTGCTATGGCCCAAGCAGGAGGACAATATTTTGGGAAATTATTTGGACTTTCCAATTTACCTCTAAACGGTATCAGCGGCACTAAAGATTTTATCGATACAATTGGAGAAACAAAAATAGAGGAGGCTTTGGGCCTTCCAACCGGCTCTTTCCGCGGAAACAGCATTGACTCGGTGATCAATAACGTTGGCGCGATAAGTTTTGCCGTTGCCTTCAAAATCCCACAAAAAAACGGCATAACTTATAACGACATTGTCCCTATACTTGGCGAAAGTAAAGCATCGGCTATTAAAAATTCAAGTGATCTCGATAAGCTAAAAGCAGTGCAGAGGTTCTTAGTCAACTCACCCGTCATTTCAAACGTTGCCAACGCTGGCATGCGCACGCTTGAGGCGAAGATCAAGGATAATACCAGCTATGTGATGAATAAATTTGCCTCAGCAAACCCTGCAGATCTGCAAAATTCTATTGGACCAAACTCAAGTAAAGATGAAATAACTTGGCACAACGATGTCGCGGCTTTTGTCTACCTTCTTTGGAATCTTGACGCAGGCTTCTCAATCGATGGGGGTTCAAGCTTTAGATTGTTCTCCAAACAATTAACGACAAATGCGTATACAAGACTGGTTGCAGACAAAGTAATCCAAAGAGCGGGTGCTATGGGGCTAGGCAATGCTCTTGGTCTTGACGCATCAGAGTCTGAAGGCGCCGCAAACTTACTTATAAATTTTCAAATAATTTTCTTCTGTAGTAGCCCGAATGATGATCCGCATGGCAAAAGCCACCAAATAACATCAAGTGGAACCTGTATTATTCATAGCGAAAACGATAGTGGCTTTGGCTGGACGACAGACACAAAGGATGCCGAGCCTATGTATCACAATTGGGGATATGTATATTCAAACTTAGACAAAATCTTCAATTTTAAGCTAGATGAAAGGGCAAAAGTCCCACAAGGAACTTTTGCCCAGATGATCCGTGAACCACAAAATGCGGCTCGAATCGCCTTGAAAGTTGCAACTGGTAAGCTTGACCAGAAGTTCGAGCTCGATCCAAACGCAATCAGTTCGTTTAGTGGCTTATTTAGATACCTTTTTCCAGATGAAATTGCTGCTGCCCAAACACCTGAAGACCGAAGTGCTGATATTTTACTTGCGCAAGGTCACGCAAACATTGATGACGCGATTAGCGCCAAGAAGGCTGAGCTTGCTGGCTATCAGGACTCTTACAATTCCCTATTCGCCCACTTAGTACCCCTTGCAGACAAACTGATGATTGATAAGAGTTTGGAGGGCCAGCTGTTGATGGGCATCGAGAATATTCTCATGAGTCAAGACGATATACCTGCAAAAAATGAGGCATTTATGAATAACGCTTTGGCGAATATTCCCGACCTGAATAAGGACGCAACAAGATGGCAGATTTTCAAAGAAATGTCAGACATGTTTGAAATGCTTATTCCTGTAGCAATTCCCGTCAGCAAAGCACAGCGAGAGCTAGCCGTACTCGAGTCGCAAAAAAAGGATATTGAAAATCAAATTGCAGCCAAGAATGCGCAAAAAACTGCAGATGTTGTTACCGCAAGAAACGCAAAAGCGACAGAGCTTGATAAGAAAGCGGACGGAATTCCCGAAGGAATAGCAAGGGTGTTCGACAGAGTCTGGGCCTGGGCAAAAGATGCTGCAGCAGAACAAATTCACAACAAGATTCTAGACGTTAAATGGAATGGCCAGAAAATTGGCATCGACATGCCAATGGAAGATGTAAGAATGATCTTCCGCGATATAAGATATATCTCAATTGCTGGAATGGCGATGAGCGCAAATCTTGTTCAAATCCAGATTGACCGTATTGGCACAAATAACTGCAATCCAAAGGAAATCTCAGATGGTAAATGTCCGACTGCGGTTCCAAGCGGATTCCGACTTACCTACGCCGACTTCCATGCTTCACTATTTGGCATTAGAGAAGTTGATGTTAATAAATTATCAGCATATGCATATGTGACCGGAAATGTAGCAAACCCGGCAACAACACCTTATAATTCTTCAAACATTACCTGTCCTGATTCTGGCTCAGGCCAATTCTCCGCTGGTGTAGACTGTCTTGGCCAGGTCACTCCAGGGTATCAGAACACAACTCTTTCAATTCAAAAACAAACTGAAAAAAATTATGATTATTCGCCAACAAACTATGCAGCTACATTAGCAGAACAGCAAGGGATTATTGATCAAGCAAGATTTTCAGCAGAAGAATACTGTCTTACAAAAACAACCAAAGAAAACCCTGCATATCAGAGCTGTTATGAAGAGTATATGAACGTCGACCCAGCTTACCAGCAAGCAATAAACAATGTTGATATTCTAAACAACCCGGCTAATCACACTGGCGAAATAGCTGTAACTAAAAATACTATTCTAGGACAAGCCAAAAAGAGTGCATGGGAAAACTTGCAGTACAAGCTGATGGATATCGGACTTTGGAAGCTGGACGACAATGTCTTCCCTGGTTTTAGCAACATCCTTATGAACGGCAGTCCAGATGCAAGAGTCGCAGGTTTTGCAAAATATTTTGAAAACGGCCTTACTAACGGTCATTTATTTGGAATCAAATTTGATAGACTTTCTGGCGCTGAGCTTCTGATCGCAAACTTTGCGATGCAATTTCTCGATCATAAATTTATTAACCCAGATAAGAACGCATTACAAAATTCATTCTTAGACTTCGCGGGTGGCCCTGGCCTAAGTGCAATGACCGATTGGGTAGTCAAAAACTCCAAAGATTGGTTTGGCTTCAAACTACCACCTGATATTTTCAAGGGACTTATGGTCGGCTTGTGTACTGGTAAATGGGGATTAACCGATGTATCTTTGGATCAAGTAACCGGTTCCAGCAGCGCGCAGACGACAGATGTAGGACGAGGAATCAAGCTTCCAACACTAGGCGCAGCACTAGTGAGCTTTGGCTCAAACTGGGTTTTCAATTGGGCTGATAAAACCTTCAAATGGAAGGTTGGTACTGCATTAACAATCTTCTTGAAAAGCTATGAACTTTATAAAAATATAAAGCTGATTTCTGATTTACAATCCATAAAAACTCTTAAGGATTTAGCTGACGCATCGGGCGCGACGAAGGCTGCGGTTGCAGCTGCAGCTGGCGTGAAGGATGTTGGGGAGATTAAAGATGCGAAGGCATTAGACGACGCAACCGCTGCTGCAGAAGCCGCTGCCGCACTGATAATTTTGCGACTGATTGTATATTTTGTTTCTCCTGCAATTCAGCGAACGATATATGCGGTCTGGGGCGACGATATACGGCAGTTTGAAGCAGATAATGGCTTGGTCCCTGGCAGCTTAGATATTTTGATAAATGCGGTGATCGACCTTGTTGTAGCGATTCTATTAGTAGCACTTGTCTGGGCCCTCACTGCGACAGCAATCTTAGGTCCGGAAACTGGTGCAATAATCATGGGAGCCGCTCTCTTGCTTGTTTCGATTTTACTTAATGCGTTACTCTTTGTCGCAATCCCTTTATTTATATTGAGCAATCTCTTCGGCGTGTATGAAGTCGACATCTACTGCACTGCTGACGGCTATTACCCATATATCGACAGCGCTAGATCAACACGTCACTCTGGCTTTCTTGGCGTTAATCATCAATATAACCAAACGTATCCACCAAGCTATGTTACTAAGGATAACGACATCAGCGGCCTTGGTATTTGGGGTGGCAAGATAAACGGTAGACAAGAAGAAGTTACAAAAATAATGCAAAACAATTCAATAGCAGCAGCCCAATATAAGGCGAAGACCCTGATCGGCGATTTGTTAAATCTACAAAACTTCACAAAGTACAACGACTCTTCAAACGAACCTACCGTGCCAATTCAGATAATGACGGGACGCCAAGTCGACGTAGACTATTGGGAAGGAAAAATATCAACGAATATGTGTATTGCCAGACTAGGTGATGGATATATATCTAAAAACGGAATTTGTAGTAAAGTAAATTCCCTTGGGGTTGTCACAGATTCGACTCGAATGGGAGTTTGGTACAACATTCAGAATGTAGCCTTTACCCATATCGGCTTCTAGTGATCATGCTTGGTTATTAGGACTCAGGTATAAAACAAAATTTATTGTTCTAGCTTATCGAGAGCCAAAGACCATTTCTCGCGATGACAATCGCTGGCAAAACATTATATCTAATGGACCGACAAGTTGAGAAGCTCTGCATTAGCTGATAGACTATACGTACTAGCCAATGACTCGCATATTCTGCTCTATAGCTTTAGCTTGTCAGTAACACGCTGAAGCGTGGACTACAACTCGGTAATTTCCCGTAGCTCAAACTTTAGTTTGTCAGTAACACGCTGAAGCGTGGGGTACAAGTCGGCGGCTTCCCGTAGTCCAAACTTTAGTTTGTTTCTTTCACACTAAGGCGCTGGCTACAAGAATGAAAATATTGCTAAATAATAATCCTGGAGGGGAATGATTTTCTGGAAAAAGAAGCCCGATCAAAATACCGTTGTCCCTGCTCAGACCGAGCCCGAAGCAGTTTTTCAGGCTTCAACCCCTTCTATACAAATGAAATCCTTTTGGATTCGTTTTCGACTTTTAATTATAATTGTCGGAGCGGTTTTGATAGCCGCTATCCTCTGGCTCCTAATTCCTAAACAGGAAAATATGCCCATCAATGAAAACCTCTCAATAATAGTAGAGACTCCAGTATCTTACGTCTCAGAATCAATTATCCTAGTTACTGAGGGACACACTAAAGCGGAAGTTTCTGCCTACACTAAAGAAATAGACTATGGTACAGATCTTCCAATTTATGAAGTCGGCGACGAGATTACGCTCTCTGACAAGAAAAATAAATATCGTTCTGCTACGGGTCTCCCTTTACCTAAAGCAAAGATTATGATCGGAGCTGTAGAAATCGATAAATTTGAGGCAAAACAATCTGCTATTCAAGAGACGCTCACAGCATCAACTGACGAAGTTGCCTTCAAGCCTTATAAGAACACCATGGCAAAAGAAGCACAGGTTATCGGATTGAAACTCGATCAAAGTAAATTAGACACAATTTTTACCAAACAAACAGAATCACATGGTTTTTATTATTTCATAAATTCGAGTAAAACGACGCTAAATGAGACCATGGCAAAAGCGATCTTCAATGCCGCCCAAGTAGAGAAAGTGAACAAGCTATTTACTATTGTACAAGACCAATTTCAAACCATCACATTCGGCTCATGTATCGACTTCGGACCTCTTGACACAGACACTCGCACGCAGTACTGCTTCGAGACAAATACTGACTTTGGCATAGCAGTTCAAGTAGATATAATGGCCTACTTGGAGAGGAAATAGTGAGAAAAATTTCTCAAATTTTAATAAAGCTAAGCACTGCGGTTTTTTTTATTGCAATATTCGCTTGCACATATTTTTTTAATACTAAGACGGCATCTGCATATGATATCAAGGTCGTCTATTCCGCGAAAGCTGAACAAGACATAAAAAGCACTACCTTCAACTCTTTAGGTAGCGATTTGACAGCGAGAAAAGCAAAGATTAAACAAAACCTTCAGTCGGATTATAACCTAATTATAGACACCTCTTGGATGCCGAAAGTTGACCAAGGCTTTTATATGAACGGAAATCCTTTGCGCTTTTCTGAAATTATGGTTTTAAGCAGCAAAGCAGATTTCAAGAACCCGACTGATGAGATTCAGAATAAATGCGGTGGCACTGGTACTGTTATGGCTTGCTATATACCAGGTAATGGCATAGCCAAAGATATGATTTATCTTCCGTCATATTTATTTCTAAAGACAGGTCCATACCGTCAAACTACAACTGTGCATGAAATGATGCATGCTGCTATGACGACTTGGTATTACAAGGTCTGCGGTCAGTATGAAGACAATTCAGGGCAGCGTGTCTGTATAGTACATTGGCAATCAATGTATGAAGGTTTTACGGAATTCTTTACCAGAAGAATAGTAGGCAATACTGTTGACAAATATGGTTATCTGGAATTGATGAAGATAGTTTCGAAACTAGAATCCGCTCTTGACCAAGTCGGAAATTCAGGCAACAGTTTGTCGATCTTAGCTAAAATGTGTACATCAAGCAATACTAGGGATTTATCAAAATATCTAGGAACCGTGAAGGATGCAAAAGGAAAAGAAACAAATGATATAATCGAAGTATTCAATAAGATTTATGAATATGATGGATGGCCGTACTATCCAGGACTTCTCGGTCCACTCGGTCCAAACGATAGGCGTGTCACTCTGATATCTAAGCTAATTGACGGGATGGTTCAAGCTAAGCTTCACCCCGCAGGTTCAGACCCGGCCGCTCCCTTTTATTTAAATATACGAACTGTTCCGGCAGATACGAAAACAGCAGTTTCTTGGAGTTCTCGAATAGAGACTATCAATACTAGTATTTATGTATATTCTGATGTCAATGCAACCAATCTGGTAAATACCTTTGAACTAAAAGATGCTTTGGCATCAGAAACACATAGCCTTACCCTTACTGGACTGATACCGAGCACAAAATATTGGTACCGCATTTCGACAAAAATATCCCAACCAAACGGACAGCCCGGTGGAACAACATTAGTCGACAACCTTTCTGATATAGCCAGCTTTACTACACTTGTCGCAACCGACCCGAACCCTACGCCAGATCCTACACCAACCCCAGATCCTACGCCTACGCCAGATCCTACAATCCCAGGCGCAATAAAAACTATTGGTGATTTCTTTGATAGATTTAATGGTACGGATTCGAACAAAAACCTAGGAGATGTAAATAATGGGGTTAGAGATCTTACAAAGCTAATTCAAACTTTTGGAACTATTTTGTTTAGCATTATGATTCTTTATAGTGCCTTTCTCTACGTCAGCTCAATGGGCGATCAGGCAAAAGCAGAAACCGCCAAGAAAACATTTATCTGGGCTATCGTTGGGTATGTTTTAATTGGCCTTGTGACAATATTTGAAACTGTCATAAAAAATACTATAAAAAATTAAAGGCAATCTATATATGGCAGGTTGCCACGCAAGTTCACTCACAATGACGTATTAATTTTAAGAAATGACTGTATACTATACAGTCATTTCTTATTTATACTAATATATCCCTCTCGATTAAGATACGATAATTCACGCTAAAGCGTGGTCTACGTTTATGTCCGTAGTGCAAGCTTTAGCTTGTCGTATTCACACTGGAGCAAGTAGGAATATTTGTAATCTTATCTATAATCTCTCTGAACATCTTTTTTGATTATAATCCTTACTTGGTGTAAAACTTTGTATCGTATCTTTTCATTCACATAATCAAGCAAATTTTCTGTCTCCATCTGCATCTCTGACGCGGCAGAGGAAGATGAGACAGCAATCTTCAGAGTGCCATTTAGAAAAGAGATTGGGACAAAACGTCCCTTTCCCCATTGTTCGGCATAGAAACAAATCTCTGAGCCTTGTGTGACCTTTCGCATGCCCTTCTTGGCCAGAGATATGTGCATTATCTTGTCTAATTTATCCATTGTGAGATAGCTCGATTATTTGTGCATTTTTAATTAATTTTGGCGATAAATGATTTAGGTCTGTCGTTGTCATCACCGTCTGATAAGTCGAAACTAAGACACTAAGCTTTGCTCGACGTTCACTATCCATTTCTGAAAAAACATCGTCCAGCAGCAAAATAGGTTTGACGTCAGTCCCTTCGCTAAGGAATTCTAGCTCAGATATCACAAGGGACAAAACTGCGGAACGGATCTCCCCCCTCGATGCATAATTCGCCATGTTATATTTATTAAGTTTGAAAATTAGCTCGTCTCTGTGTGGGCCAATCGTTGTGTGATTCGAACAAATCTCGCGATACCTGTTTTCTTTTAATTTTTCCAGAAAATCATTTTTCGAGTTATTCAGATATTCGATATTTAGGACATCTTCAATTTTACCAGATATTTCAGAATAAAATTGTGGTATAATTTTATTAATAAAGTTTATTGCTTTCTCTCTTTTTTTGGTGATTATCGCACCATGTTTTGCTAACTCTTGATCCCAATACAGAAGCTCATCTTCTCTGTCGCCGACGCAGCGTATCGAATGAAGAAGGGAATTTCTTTCTTGTCTTACCTTCTCGTAAGCAATCAAATGACGTAAGTAGTCATGATCTTTTTGACTAATCATGATGTCTAAGAAACGACGACGGAGGCGAGGCGAGCCGTCAATAAGCTGCATAGTCTCGGGGGAGAAAACGACACTTTTAAGTATTCCAATAAAATCAGATTTCTTTCTAACTACTCCCCTTTCTTTTGCTTGAAAAAGAAGTGAGGGATTTTTTTGGATAAATACTTCCAAGTCTCCCGAGGTTATTCTGGCATAGTCAGACTCAAAGTTTACTAAGTTTCTTTTGTCCTCTTCGCGAAAAGAACGACAAGACGAGATTAGAGATATCGCCTCTAGGATATTGCTTTTACCGACACCGTTTGGACCTATAATTGCTGTCACCTTTTTAAACTCTACGGTGATTTTATCGTGATTACGAAAATTTTCTAGCGTCAGCGATTTTAGCATGATTAAATTTCTATTGTCCTGTTGTTTGTCATCCTGAACTTGTTTCAGGATCTTATAACCGTATAAATAGCGACGGGATCCTGAAACAAGTTCAGGATGACAAGCCTAAAAACTAAAAACTACCCACTAAAAACTAGAGGCCTTAGTTCTCTACCTTCAGCGGCATGATGATGTAGACATACTCTGTATCTTTTTCGCTTTTTATTACGCCCGGCGAGGTATTATCGTTAAACTCCAGAACTACGTTGTCATCGTTTATCACGTTTAGCACGTCTACTATATATTTCGAATTGAAAGCAATTTCTAGACCATCCCCTACTACTGGACAATTTATTGAGGACTTCGCGCTGCCGTTCTGGCTAGCAGCAGAGAGGATGCTAATTTCGTTTTTCCCCACTACCATCTTCACATTGTTATTTGCTGTGTCCTTTGCAAACAAGGACGACATTTTCACCGCCGAGACAAAGTCTACTTTCTTCACTGTAACAATAGTTTTGCCAGCAGCCGGAATGATCTGAGTGTAGTTTGGGAAAGATCCTTCGATCAGTCGCGAAATTATGTATGTATCCCCTACTTTAAAAGAGATTTGATTCTCAGCAGCAGAGATCTGAACGTCGTCGACAGAAACTGTCGGCATGATGCGGATAACTTCGTTGATAGTTCTGCTTGGGACGATAATCTTGCTGTCATTTGTGTTATCCGTCACAGCAAGCTTCTTCTCGGCAAGTCTATATGAATCAGTCGCAGCCAGCGTCAGATTTGTTCCTTCAAATTGGAAGAACACACCAGCAAGAACTGGTCTCGTCTCATCTGTCGCAGGTGCGATACCAACCTTGCGCAGTGCGTCAGAGAGAAGCTCTTTGTTCACCGTGACATTATTTGTCTTTGGTGGCTCAGGGATAGTTGGGAACTCCTCTGCGGCAATTCCATGGATCGAAGCCTCATAGTGATCCGACTTCAGTGTTGCGACAGTTCCTACTGTGGATATCTCGATAGACTCATCCTTATTGTTCAGCACGAAATCCGACAGGAGCTTCGCAGGGAGTGTGATATCCCCTTCTTCCTCTATTTTACCTATACTCTTTGTCGTTATCCCCACCTCTAGGTCGGTTGCGGAAAACTTCACCTGACTCTTCTTCGCACTGATCAAGATATTACCAAGAACTGGTAATGTCGTTCTGTTGCCAACGATCCGGCTTGTCATGTTCAGCGCCTTAGCAAAGTTTGATTGTAAGATTGTCGCTTTCATTTGTCTCCTATTTTTAGCTTTATCCACAGTTATGCACTTACCTGTGTCTAATTAATGAATTATTATGTGTCGTTTTATCCACCCCTAGACTATCAATTTTTGTCGTTACTTTATACCCTGTGGATATGTCGTCTTTTCCGTCACTTGCCTGTGTATAATTACCTGTTTTTTCCACATATCCCCAGTTTTATTCTATACATTTTGGCGACAATTATTTCTGTACACAAGTTATAAACAGTTTATATACCCGGTTTATCCACTGTTTCCTGACCGATTTTGTCGCTCTAACGCGTCATATTTTGAGTTATCCACTCTGTCCACAGCCCTTACTACTACTACTAATTTTATAAGCTATATAAATACTACCCCGTAATCCAAAATATGTTTTGTAATTTTTCTGGTTTATCTAGCCGAATAATCAAGGAATATATTTAATATTTTTATATAAGCTAAAGATCTGTTTATCTAGTTATAAATTGTGAATATCTTTTCTTTAATAAAATTTATATCATCTTTTAAACGGTTATCTGTGGATATATTTTTTTGGACTTTCTCACATCCATGCATGATAGTCGAATGATCTTTGCCACCCATCTTACGTCCAATCTCTGGGTAAGATAAATTACATTCATGACGGAGCAAATACATTATTGTTTGACGAGGGGTAACTAATTCTTTTGTTCGCTTTTTTCCAAGTAATTCTTCAATTGGAATTCTATAATATTTGTGGACTTCTCGGATGACTAGTTCTGGGGTTATGAACTGTTGCTTCTCTTTTACGATGTTGCTTAGCACTTCGACGGCTTTGGACTCTGTCATCTCTGTATTTGTCAGCTCACAAGTCGCTATAAGCTTGTTTAAGGCACCTTCTAGCTCTCGGACGGAGGATTTGACGTTTGTCGCGATAAAAGTGATTATATCGGGATCTAGGATCTTGTTTAGTTTCTTCGCTTTGTCCCGAAGTATCGCCTCCCTAGTTTCTAGATCTGGATAGCCAATGTCACAAACCATTCCCCCTTCGAAACGAGTTTTCAAACGAATTTCTAGGCCCTTTATATCTTTTGGAATTCTATCCGAAGTAAGCACCACCTGTTTTCTGTTTTGATGGAGGTGATTAAACGTGTGGAAAAATTCATCCTGTGTTTGCTCTTTTGTCGATAAAAACTGAATATCATCGATAAGTAGCAGATCGACACTTCGGTACCGATTCTTGAAATCTTTTGCTTTGCCAAATCCTGAGCCAACTGCTTGGATAAAATCGTTTATAAACGTTTCAGTGGAAACATATAAGACCTTTTTTTCCGGATATTTCTTCAGGAATTCATGGCCGATTGCCTGCATCAAGTGCGTCTTACCAAGTCCTGATTCGCCGTAGATAAAAAGGGGATTATAGAGATTTCCAGGCTTAGAAGAGACTGCTTCAGCCGCGGCACGAGCCAGCTGATTAGACGGACCAACCACGAAATTATCAAATGTATAATCTTCTTTTAGACTGGTGTTTTGCGGTAATTGTTGGATATTTTCAGTAACCACTTTTTGCACAGACTTATCCACAGGGGTGTGGATAACCTTGGATTTATCGAAGCTTATAACCTGCTCTGGTTTTGGGGCAGCTATCTTAAATTTTATTTGGGTTAGAGGTTCGTCTGCCTGGGTCTGGAGGACTCTTTGGATATCTTTTAGGTACTTCTTTTTCAGCCAATCTTCCACGAAAAAAGTCGGTACTCCGATCGTGAAAACACCTTTTTTATACTCATAGATAAAAGTATTTCGAAACCATGTTTCAAAGTTTGCCCGTGACAAACTAACCTGTAGTTCGCCGAGGACTATTTTCCATACTTCTATTAGGTCCATTGTTTCGCCTGACTGTTATTATTATCAGTGAAAAATATAACAAGTTATCCACAGGGTATGCAATACAACGCTAATCGTAGCATATTTTACGAACGGTAGAAGTGATTAATTTGTTTATTAAGTGGCGGAAGGGCTTCCGCATTCCGCGAAGGCGGAAGCAGGGACGCCTGCTTCGTTAGCAAACGAATGCGGCGAGAGAGGGGAGACTTGAAGTTTTTAGTCGATAGTTTTTGGTTTTTAGTTCGACACAAATAGCCCGCGCTTAAATGTGTATAAAACAAGCTAAAGCTTGAACTACCGTTTGTTCGTAGACCACGCTTCAGCGTGTTTAAGACAAACTAAAGTTTGGACTACGTTAAAGTAAGTAGCCCGCGCTTCAGCGTGTTTAATTCCTCCTCCAGTTTTAAGAAAGCAAGCTCATTCCCTCCATTCAGGTCTAAACTCTCACTCTGCCACTCCGTTGCTCTATCTCTGCCACTTACACCCTTGATTTAATCAGAAAATAATGTTAAGATCCCTCTTGTATGAAAATGACTTACCAACCAAACAAACGAAGACGACAAAGAGTTCACGGTTTTATGGAACGAATGTCGACATTGAACGGCCGCAACGTTTTGCGAAGACGCCGGTCTAAGGGCCGCAAACTCTTAGCTGTTTAATGAAGACAAAAATGAGCGCAGGCTCATTTTTTTGGTATAATACTATGTGTAATACGTAGACCACGCTTCAGCGTGTTTGTTGCAAGCTAAAGCTTGGGCTACGATACAGAAGTCGACCAAAGACTGTTCTAAATAATCAATTCTATAATCTAGAATGCTAAACAAATCTCATAGAATCCAGCATAACAAAGAGTATCAGCGAATTTATAAAGATTCGAGACCGATATATGTTGGAAACTTAATTCTTCGACTCAAGAAAAATAATCTTAGTGACACTGATAAATCAGTTACAAGGTTTGGTTTTGTTGTATCCAACAAGATCGATAAGAGAGCGACGAGAAGAAACAATCTGAAGCGCAAGCTCAGGGGAATCGCCGATGAGTTGCTATCAGAGATAAAATCTGGTTATGATATAGTCTTGATAGTAAAAAATAATTACGCTTATCCTTACGACTATGATTTGATCAAGAAAGATTGTGTCGCAGGGCTCACGAAGCTGCAAGTATATGATGCTTAAGAAATTCGTAATTAGTATCATCGTTCTTTATCAAAAAACTTTGTCGCCGGATCATGGCTTTATGAAAAGTCGCTATCCTGGTGGATATTGCAAATACGAGCCTTCTTGCTCGGAGTACTGTCGACAGTCCGTAGAGAAGCATGGTGTCGCCAAAGGCAGTGTGAAGGGGATTTGGCGCATTTTACGCTGTAATCCTTGGAGTAAGGGCGGGAAAGACCCAATAAATTAAATTATCAAATATCAATTATCAAGTTTCATTTAAATATCAAGTTTTCAATTTTCAATAATTGAGAATTTAGTAATTTACTTGAATATTGATACTTGATCATTGATCATTAAACAAAATTTACAATGAAACAATTTTTCTTTACGATTCTTTATCAGCCTTTTTACAATCTACTCATCTTTATTGCCTGGCTTATTCCCGGTCACTCTGTTGGATGGGCGATCATTGCGCTCACCGTAATTATTCGTCTCGCGCTTTTGCCGTCATCCGTCAAGACTGCATATTTTCAGGTCAAAAATATGGAGCTTCAGCCAAAGGTAAACAAGATTAAGGCCGAGATCAAGGACTCTGTCGAACAGAATAAGGCAATCATGGAGCTGTACAAACAAGAGGGCCACTCTCCTTTCGGTTCATGTCTGCCAACTCTAATACAGCTTCCAATTCTTATAGTTTTGTTTAGTGTTTTCAAGAGCGGCTTGAATCTTACAGGATATAAGGATCTCTACGGCTTCACCATGAGGCCTGAGACAGTCAATACTATGTTTGCGGGATTCGACATTACCCAGCCAGATCCTTGGGTTCTCCCTATCGTCGCTGGTGTACTTCAAATGTTTCTCTCTCTGATGACAATGCCAAAGAAGGATAAAAACGAAGTGAAATCAACTGAGCCAGATCCAATGGCGATGATGAGCAAACAGATGATTTTCTTTGCACCACTTATTACTGTTTTCTTTGGCCGAA
>Ga0194058_10000143_pt1 | contig 30121 bp, 19 predicted proteins | sample SepL4417m_MetaG_FD_155490 | JGI IMG/M metagenome (GOLD analysis project Ga0194058, IMG submission 155490) | Anoxic zone freshwater microbial communities from boreal shield lake in IISD Experimental Lakes Area, Ontario, Canada - Sep2016-L442-17m | ecosystem: Environmental > Aquatic > Freshwater... | reverse complement strand
GGCTGCTGAACCGCAAGGAGGGAATAGGGGAAACCACCGGGTCCGTATAGCGGTTATTGACATCACCGAACGTAAGCGTATGGAAGAAGCGATTAAGCAGAGCGAAGAAAAGTTCCGAACTTTCGCAGATGCTACCTATAACTGGGAATACTGGATTGGCCCCAATGGCAGCTTGATCTATAACTCACCATCTTGCGAGAGAATAACAGAGTACCTTTCCCATGAATTTATGAATAATCCCGGTTTGCTCGAATTGATCGTCCACCCAGCAGATCGGGGTCTACTCCTCAATCATTTTTCCATAATAGATTCGGGCGATACTTGCGAAATTGATTTTCGCATTGTTACCTTTACAGGACAGACGCGTTGGATTCGGCACATTTGTCTTGCGGTTTATAGCAAGGATGGACAATGGTTGGGCCGTCGTGCCAGCAACATGGACATCACTGATCGTAAGCTTGCGGAAGGACAAATTAAGCTAAATGAGGCTCGATTGTCCAGTCTCCATGAGATTTCTCAATACAAACCCGACACCATCCAGGAATTGTTGGATTTCACCCTTGAACATGCCATTAAGCTGACTGGAAGCAAAATCGGCTACATATATTATTACGATGAAGAAACTCAATGTTTCATACTCAATACATGGTCCAAAGATGTCATGAAAGAGTGCAAGATATTGGAACCGCAGACTGTCTACGAATTGGAAAAAACCGGAATATGGGGCGAAGCTGTGCGGCAAAAAAAAGCTATTGTAGTAAATTATTTCATGGCCCCTAATCCGCTCAAGAAAGGATATCCTTCGGAACACGTCGAACTCCTCAAATTCGTTACTGCACCTATTTTTCAGGGAGACAAGATCGTGGCTGTGGTCGGCGTGGCAAATAAGGAATCGGATTATGATGAAACTGATGTGAGACAACTCTCTCTGCTTATGGATTCCGTCTGGCGAATAGTCGAGAACCAGCGAGCGGAGGAAGCTCGGAAACTTCTTTCTACCGCTATTGAGCAAGCAGCGGAGGGCATCATCATTACCGACTCCATCGGGATAATTCAATACGTCAACCCGGCGGAGGAGGCCATTACCGGGTATAATCGTGATGAACTCATCGGCCGGACTCCCAGTATTTTCAAAAGTGATGAACACGATGAAGCTTTTTACAGGAAAATCTGGGAGACCATCAACGCCGGCAATGTATGGTCTGGGAGGTTTATCAACAAGAAAAAGGATGGGACTGAATACCACGAAGACGCTTCCATCTCTCCTGTTTATGACAAATCAGGGAACCTGACCAACTTTGTGGCGTTAAAACATGATGTAACCAAAGAGATTGAGCTTCAACAGCAATTGCTCCAAGCCCAGAAGATGGAGGCCATAGGGACGCTTACGGGTGGATTTGCGCATGACTTCAACAATCTGCTTCAGGTGATTATGGGTCATCTGGATGTGATTCTGTCGGTTCCGGACCTTCCGGAGAAGATTCAATCAAGCCTCAATAATATAGACCGAGCGGCAACCAGCGGCGCTGAATTGATTAAAGGAATGCTCCTTTACAGTAAAAAGATGCCGTTTAAACTCCGACCGGTTGATCTGAGCGAGATTGTTGCGTCGTTTGTGACTTTGATTCGTAGAACCATACCCAGGGAGATCAAAATAGAGATTGTTGTGGCTGATGACCTTCCGGTGATCAAAGGCGACTCCACACAAATAGAACAGGTGTTGATCAACCTTGCAATTAACGCGAGGGACGCGATGCCGGATGGAGGCGGACTAACCATAGAAACGCGGACCACGGTATTGGATGAGGAGTTCTGCCGTTCCTATCCTGACTTGAAACCTGGAAGATACGTTCTGCTCTCAGTCATGGATACGGGAAAGGGTATGGACCAAGAGACGGTAAAGCACATTTATGATCCGTTCTTCACCACCAAAGAACCGGGTAAGGGAACAGGGCTCGGGCTCTCTGTTGTTCACGGAATTGTAGAAAAGCACGGCGGTAAGATCATTTGTTATAGCGATCCTTCTGTAGGTACTACATTCAGGATTTATTTTCCGGCCATTGAAGTCCCTGTATGACATAACTGTCGGGAATGAAAAAGAACAACTCTCCGGGTGTCGGCATGGGGGGTTGTCAAATACTCTGGATGCCCTTGAGGAAGCCGTGATTGCATCTATGAAGGCGAAAATTCTTGTTGTGGATGATGAACCGTCCGTGAGGGAAATCCTTTCCCAATGGCTGACCCTGTCAGGATATTCATGCTCAATGGCCGATTCCGGCGATAGTGCCATGGATGTGCTGAAAGAGAGGAAATTCGACCTTGTGGTCAGTGACATCACCATGCCCGGCATGTCCGGAGTCCACCTGTTGGCTCTCATAAGACAGTCGTATCCGGATGTTGCGGTAATAATGGTCACGGCAGTGGATGACAGGGCTACGGCCACTCACGCGCTGGAACTCGGAGCATATGGATACGTCATTAAGCCGTTTCATGAGAATGAGATTCTTATTAACGTGGCAAATGCCCTGGAACGTCGTCGACTCACCCTGCTGAGCCAAGAGTACGATAGATCCTTGGAATTGCAAGTACGAGAGAGGACCCAAGATGTTCGTGACCGAGAACGGGAGATCATATTCCGGCTCATTTCGGCAGCAGGCTATCGGGATGATGAGACAGGGGAGCATGTGAAGCGAATCGGACTTTTCTCCGCTACAATGGCCAGGGCCCTGGGATGGGATGCCCAAGCAGCCGATGACATAAGCTTGGCGGCACCCATGCACGATATCGGAAAGATAGGAGTACCGGATGGAATTCTGCTCAAACCGGGAAAGTTGGACAAAGATGAAATTAAGATAATGAGGATGCATTCGGAAATCGGGGCCGGCATTTTAGCCGGTTCCGACGTTCCGTTGATTCGCCTTGCCCAAGAGATTGCATTGTCCCATCATGAGCAATGGAATGGATCGGGCTATCCCCGTGGACTGGCACGGGAGGCTATTCCTGAGAGCAGCCGCATAGTCGCCATCGTGGACCTGTACGATGCACTGGTCAACCGCCGCGTTTACCGGCCTGCATTTCCCGAGGAGAAAGCCCTAGAGATTATGGCTGAAGGCCGGGGAGAACACTTTGAACCGAGGTTATTCGACTGTTTTGTGGAACTGCTTCCCGAGATGAGGCGTATAAGAGAGAGATTCAAGGACAGTGAAGAACAGGGAAACAATCTGCTCATGGCATATTTAGAACGGAGATGATCATAAGACGAGAAAGGAATTCCAAATGTGAGATTGCCGCTAATAATCTCGTGCAGTTGTCTAAAAATCACTGATATAACATGAACCTGATTCGGAGGAGCAAACATGCCAATAAAAAAAACTGATCGCGTCCCCAAGGACAAAGCAACTTCCAAGCCCAGGAAAGCAGTCAAGCTTACTAACAAACAAAAGGTTTCATCAGTTCCAGTCACAACGCCCTCCTTTCCCATCGTGGGTATCGGTGCATCTGCCGGTGGTTTGGAAGCCTTCGACCAGTTCTTCACCCATATGCCGCCTGATACGGGTATGGCCTTTGTCCTGATCCAGCACCTCGACCCGAAACACAAGAGCATTCTATCTGAACTGGTACGTCGCTACACCAGAATGCCTGTTCGGGAAGTGGAAGACGGTATGTCGGTTGAACCCAACTCCGTCTATGTTATCCCTCCAAACCGGAACATGGCTATTATGCATAGGAAACTCCATCTTTTGGAACAGTCGGATATCTCGGGTCTCCGGACCCCCATTGATTTCTTTTTCCGTTCTCTTGCAGAGGACCTTAAGGATAAGGCGATTTGCATAGTTCTTTCGGGTACGGGAACCGAGGGCGCTATGGGGTTACGGGCAGTCAAGGGCGAAGGCGGCATGGCTATGGCACAGGATGCTGAATCCGCCAAGTATGATGGAATGCCCAGGAGCGCCATCGCGACCGGATTGGTGGATTATATCCTGCCTCCAGAAAAGATGGCTGAACAACTGATCAGGTACGTCCGACATGCCACCGGCGACGTGTCGGCAATCACAACCGATGCTGCTGATAAAGACAGTGGGTTGCTCCAGAAGATATTCATTCTCATACGATCTCAAACCGGACACGACTTCTCCTATTACAAGCAGAACACCATTCTGAGGCGTATTGAGCGTAGAATGGCGGTAAACCAGATATCCGGTTTACCAGCTTACGTGCGGTACATGCAGGATGACCCCAGGGAAGCAGTCATCCTGTTCAAGGAACTCCTCATAGGTGTGACCAATTTCTTCCGGGACAAAGAAGCGTTTGAAGCTTTAAGAAACAAAGTAATCCCAAGACTCTTTGAAAACAGATCACCTGACAATCCCCTACGCATTTGGGTTCCCGGCTGCTCCACCGGTGAAGAAGCCTATTCGATAGCCATCCTATGTCAGGATTTCATGGGTACCGAAGGGAAGAACCTCTCAGTCCAGATGTTTGCAACCGACATAGACAACGCTGCAATTGAATCAGCCCGGCTGGGACTGTACCCGAACAGCATAGCCGCGGATGTCCCACCAGACTACCTGGCACGTTTCTTTGCGAGAGAGAACGGTTCCTTTCGAATGAAGAAGGAGATCCGAGACAAGGTGGTATTTGCCTTGCAGAACGTGATCACTGATCCTCCTTTTTCCAAGATAGACCTCATCAGTTGCAGAAACCTCCTTATCTATCTTGGTCCGGAGCTTCAAAAGAGGGTGCTGCCGCTTTTCCACTACTCCTTGAAAAAGGAAGGGTTCCTGTTTCTTGGTACTTCGGAGACCATCGGGGAGTTCTCGGATTATTTTTCCATTGTGGACAGGAAGGGAAAACTGTTCAAGCGAAAGGAAACCAATCTTGTCCGAGGCGATATCCTTGATTTTCACGCTCCCACCACGACCGACCGCAGGGTTGATGCACAAGTGTTGAGACACGTTGGACCGATGAGAGCGACCAATTACCGTGAGGTAGCGGAAAGGATCATTCGAGAGAGTTATGGACCCACAGGGGTGATCATCAACGAGAAGAGCGAAGTGCTCTACATTCATGGTAGGGCGGGAAAGTACCTGGAACCTCCATCCGGAGAGTTCACCGGGGACCTACTGGCAATGGCAAGGGAAGGATTGAGACTTGAGCTGGCAACTGCAATTCGAAAGGTGAGTGTACTAAAGACCGAAATCCGTACCCCGCATATCCGGGTGAAGACCAATGGAGAAGACCAACTCATCAACCTGGTCATAAAACCCATTTCCCAGCCGCCTTCCTTGGAAGGCACACTGCTGGTGATTTTCGAGGATCTTCCGTCCGAAGATAAGGCCGGATTACAGCCCACAACTGATGAGAGCATTGATACCGAACCCTTCCCCCGCATTCAACAACTGGAACAGGAACTCAGGTCCACCAAGGAGTACCTTCAGACCACCATTGAAGAGCTGGAAACAGCCAATGAGGAACTCAAGTCAACCAATGAGGAGTTGCAGTCTTCCAACGAGGAACTGCAGAGTACCAATGAGGAATTGGAGACCTCCAAGGAGGAACTGCAGTCCATCAATGAAGAGCTGACCACGGTAAATTCCGAATTGCAGCAAAAGATAGATCAATTGAGCAAGACCAGCAGCGATTTGAACAACCTGCTCTCCAGTACGCAAATCGGGACGATCTTCTTGGACATGGGCCTGAATATTCAGCGGTTCACCCCAACCATGTCGGACATCATCAATCTAATCCCGACTGATGTGGGCAGACCAATCAGCCATATTGTAACCAAGATGGGCTATCAGGGTCTTGTTGAGGACGCAAAGGGGGTCCTGAAGACATTGGTTCCAAGAGAGATGGAGATCCAGACCGAAGACGATCGCTGGTTCCTCATGCGTATACTCCCGTACCGAACCATTGAGAACATGATTGACGGTGTTGTAATTACCTTCGTTGACACCACTCAGCGCAGAGAGATTGAGGAAAAGCTGCGGCAGGAAATTGTCGAACGGGAGAAATCTGAGCAAAAGATAAAGATGACATTGAGTTACGCTGAGAATATTGTGAATACGGTCCGTGAACCTTTACTCGTATTGGATGGGGACATGCATGTGGTCTCGGTCAACCAGTCATTTTACCGCATGTTCGGTGTAACGCCTGAGGAGACCGAGGGTAATCTGCTCTATGACTTGGGGAATCGACAATGGGATATACCCCGGTTACATGAACTTTTGGAAGAGATTCTGCCGGATAAGACCGAAGTGAGAGATTTTGAGGTTGACCATGTGTTCCCTGAGATTGGACATAAGCTTCTGTTGCTCAATGCCCGGCAGGTGGTTCACCAAGAGGGAGAAGAAGAGAGAAAGCTGATACTCCTTGCCATCGAGGACTGCTCCAATCGGTCCCAGGAAGCATAGCAACGCACCGGCAATGAGTTTGAACATGGGGAATTTAATATGACGCAAGAGAATGATTCCAAGAACAATTTCTCCGTACTCAGATCACAGGCTGAGGAGTTACTCGGTCCTGTCTCAGTGGATCAGGAGGATATTTCAGCACTCTCCCCAGAGGAGGCCCAGGTACTTGTCCATGACTTGAGGATCCATCAAATTGAATTGGAGATGCAGAATGAAGAGTTGCGTCAAGCCCAGATAAAACTGGAAGAGCTGAAGGACAAGTATCTCGACTTATACGACTTTGCTCCAGTGGGCTATATGACGCTGAATGACAGAGGGCTTATCTTGGAAGCTAATCTCACCGCTGTCGGACTCTTGGGTATGGACAGAACAAGCTTAATCAAGATGTTCTTTTCTCGGTTTGTGTGTCAAGAGTTCACGGATACTTTCTATTTGTATCTTCAACAGGTCTTTCAGTCACAATCCAAGCAGGCCTGTGAAATCAAACTGACAAGAAAAGATGGAACGGTCTTTTATGCTCAACTGGAGTCCATACCAGTACAGGATGAAAACGGGCAATTTAATAGGTGTCGAGCAGTCCTAACTGATATTACCGAGCGTAAGCTTATGGAAGAAGAGCTTAAGAAGAGTGAAGAGAGATATCGAGGAGTCTTTAACAACGCTGTTGTGGGAATTATGCTGGTAACTGAGCCAGGCCGCTTCATGCAAGCAAATTCCTCTCTACAAGATATGCTGGGATACACAGAGGAAGAGCTGAAGATGTTGTCGGTCTTTGATATCACCTTCCCAGAGGACATACAGATTTCGAAGGAAAAACTCGATGCCTTGAAACAAAGTGACCTCAGTGCCTACAGAATTGAAAAACGTTATGTGAGGAAAGATGGCGCACTGTTGTGGGTGGACTTATCAGTATCAGCGATCAGGGACTCAGAAGGCCAACATATTGCAACAATCGGAGTGATATCTAACATCACCGACCGCAGGCGTATGGAAGAAGAGTTCAGAATATCTGAGGAAAAATTTAGCAAGGCGTTTTTCTTAAGTCCCGATGCTATCATGATTACCCGGCTCGTTGACGGAATGATTGTGTCAGTCAATGAGGGATTCAATCAGCTCAGTGGTTATGCGGAAGAGGAAGTTATCGGTAAAACTTCACTGGAAATAAATGTATGGGATAACCCTGAAGACAGGCACAGATTAATTAAGGCACTGAAAGCTGAAGGTAAAGTTAACAATTTCGAGTTTCTTTTTCGTACTAAGGACGGGGCTATTGGGTATGGACTTATGTCAGCCTCTATTATTGAGTTGAACGGAACAGATCATATTCTTATTGTTACAAGAGACATAACAGAGCGCAAGCGGTGGGAGCAAGAATTACAAAACACTCTCCAGAGGTTCTACACAATTCTCTCGACTTCATTTGCCGGAGTGCTGCTTGTGACTAATGAAAACATTGTAGAATTCGTCAACCAAGCAATGTGTGATCTATTCGATATTGAAGATTCTCCGGCAAGCCTCCGGGGACTGACAGCTCATGAGATGATTGGAAAACTTAAGAATGCTTACGAACAACCATCTGAGACACTAGATCGTATAAGACAGGTTGTTTCTCAGGGTATGCAAGTGAAGGGGGAAGAAGTTGCAATTCGTGGGGGTCGAACGTACTTGATAGATTACCTACCTATCGAAATCAATAACAAGCCTTACGGGCGTTTATGGCACCACACTGACATCACAGCGAGAAAGAAAGCTGAGCAAGATAGAGAAAACCTCAGAGCCCAGCTTCTTCAGTCACAAAAGATGGCAACAATGGGAACACTAGCCGGAGGCATTGCTCACGATTTCAACAATATGCTTCAGATAATATTTAGTTATTCAGACATGCTTCTTGCGCATATAAATGAAGGAGACCCAGGGTACAAAGGACTTCAGAGCATATTAAAAACCGCTCAAGATGCCGCAGACCTTGTCCAGAAGATTCGCATATTCGGTAGACGGGCTGAAATGGTTCTTGTTCCCCTGGACCTGAACCATCAAGTTGATGAGGTGACGAAGCTCCTCTCGAGTACCTTGCCCAAGATGATTGAGGTAGACATTCATTTGACGAAAGACCCGGTAATTATTAAAGCTGACCCCTCTCAAATCACCCAGATGGTTATTAACCTTGCCATCAATGCCAATGAAGCAATGCCACAGGGAGGCAGATTATCTATTCAGACTGAGAACATCGTACTGGATAATGATTATTGCCGGTTACATGTGGGAGTAAAGCCCGGTCCACACGTCATGCTCACAGTGTCAGATACAGGTCGAGGAATAGACAAAGGTTTTATGGAGAGGATATTCGACCCCTTCTACTCTACAAAAACCAGAGACTACCACAAGGGAACAGGTCTAGGGCTGTCAGTCGTACAGGGAATCGTGCAGCAGCATGGTGGTCACATAACCGTTGAGAGTGAAGTTGGTAAAGGTACCATCTTCAGGATGTACTTTCCTAAACTGGAACATGAAATAGTACCTGCATATGTAGAGACGAAAATTCCTTATTCTGCCGGGGGTACGGAAACCATTCTTCTTGTTGAGGATATGGATTTGGTGAGGGAGTTGGGAGTAATCATTCTCGAGAAATTCGGATACAAGGTCCTCAGTGCAGGTGATGGACAAGAGGCCATAGATGTGTATGAGAAGGAGCAAGGGAATATTTCTCTTGTGATACTGGATATCATTATGCCTCGGATGGATGGCAAGGAGTGCCTTGAGGAACTCCTGCGGATTAATCCAACTGTGAAAGTTATTATTTCCAGTGGTGTAGGTCAGGAAGATTTGATTCAGGATGTGGTCAAGATTGGTGCAAAGGGTGCCGTGAATAAGCCGTATGGAATGAGACAGATACTAGGGATGGTTCGAGATGTACTGGATGGGGATTAAGCGCAAAAGACCGGGCGGTTGACAAAGGTTTCATCGATCCCGGCTACGGCTATGGTGTCCCAAGCAAAACCCACCCAAGATTCACTGGAGCTATTCTGACCCATTCACCCTCCCGGATAAAAGTGGTGTCCACGATTGCATCGTAATCCTTCTCGTGAAAAAAGCAGAACAGAAGCGTCCTTTTGAGTCATTTCAGCTTACCTTGCAACGAGATAAGAATGGATACGGAGCTAAGAAAGGATAATGATTAAATGCCAATGAACCGAGAAGAGAGACACTGTAGCAACTGTATCTATTCGTTTCCAAGTGGGCAGGATTTTGAGTGTCGGTTTAAGAAGCCGACTGGTACCGGCCAAAGTCGTGGGAGTTTCCCGATGGTCCGCTCTGACTGGTGGTGTGGTGATGGTCTATGGGAGAAGAAGTTTGGGGACAGGACTCACCGATACTCATGGGATGATGATGAACTCGCATACACAGAACTTATTCCTACTAATGCTGATTGACAATAACAATTCAATTAGTTAGCATATCAATTGAAGCTTCAGACGGCTTGAAATAAGTGATTGGAGGAGGAGGAGACTTACCATGAAGCACTTGCGAAAAATTATCGTTACTGTGACAGCATTGGCGATGTTTGGACTCCCTGAATTAGCCTTGTCTCAGCAGATGATTTACGTTGTTTGCTCGAAATACGTGGCTCAAGGGAATTGTAACAAATGTTCAGATTACTTTTCTGTTCAAAACGAAGATGAGGCTGTGCGTAAATGCAATAAAAAGGGCTACGCGCAGCCGAATTACTTTCCAAGTGTAGGACGGATTCGAGCCTGGGTGCTTTCACACTGCACCTGTGGTGATGACGACTCTGATTGAGCGACATCCGAACTCACAACCCGATATCGCCGCCGGATGACAACTCCGTCGGTATTTATATTCATGTGCCGTTTTGCAGAACTCGATGCCATTACTGCGCGTTCGTCACCAGTCCCTATGACCCAGGTCTTGAGGAGCCGTATACGAGCTTGGTCATTAAGGAAATGGGACTCTGGGCTACTGGAAAGGCTCGGGAAATACTCGCTCAAGACGTGCTTGTGGAGACGATATACTTCGGAGGTGGAACACCTTCCCTATTACGTTCGGACCTAATCGCGAAAATCATCGATGCCTGTCATGCCAAGTTCAGAGTTATCGCCTCACCTGAAATAACAATAGAGATCAACCCAGCCTCTTCTCATCGCCGTGCCTTGAAAGAGTTGCGCGCCGCAGGCGTTAATCGAGTCAGCCTCGGAATACAGTCCCTAAATGATGAAGATTTGCGGCGCATGGGGAGGGCCCATAACTCCAGGGACGCTGTGTCAATTTTCAAGGATATCAGAGCGGTGGGGTTTGACAATGTATCCGTCGATCTGCTTGCAGGGTTTCCCGGCCAGTCCATGAATTCAGTCAGCAACAGCCTGGAACAGGTGCTCAACCTCGGGCTGGATCATCTCTCGGTTTACCTTTTCGAATTGAAAGAGGGAACGAGGATTGAGTCGCTGTTACGTGACGGGAAAGAATCAGGTTCCGACGATGATCTGGCTGCCGATCAGTATGAACATATTTGTCGAGTAACCAAATCGGCCGGATATGATCATTATGAAATTTCTAATTTCAGCCGGGGAGGTCATTTCTCCCGTCACAACTTGAAATACTGGAATGATGAGATTTACCTGGGATTCGGCCCCGGTGCTCACGGGATGACAGGCCGCCACCGGTATTACGATCTTATGGATTTCAGGCAGTACCAGCAGGCCCTGAGCAGAAACGAGTTACCCCTTGCCTCCTTGACGGAACTAAATCCTTTCACTCGTTTCAAGGACGCTCTCATTATGGGATCACGACTGGTCGAAGGACTAAGCCTTACTCGTTTAGGGGCACGTTACGGCATCGACGCATTCGCTTTCGTGGACGAAACCGCCGGTGATCTCCATTCCGGGGGACTTTATCGTATCGTGGGAGACACGCTGGTGTTAACTCCGAGAGGACTTCTCCTCTCCAACGTAATCTTTTCAAGATGGATCTAGACGGCTTCTCATAACATTTCATCACCCAAGTTGACACATGTGATACCCTTGCTTAAGATTGAAGTGTTAATCAGTTCATACTGATCCGATTTGAAGAACAAGCTTCTTTTCTTAAGAGGTTGGAGTTTTAGGACGACAAGAATGACAGAACAAAGAGACAAGATTACGATCAAGGGTGTTGAAATCCATCTGATGGATCCGCCTTCTGTGGACGTGGAATGGGTAGGTATGGAGGAGCCGTTGATACAGCTTCTGGCTGCCTGGTCCGAAGATGGAGTTGACCCCCCCATGCAACCAAGAATCCTGGGTAAACCAGGGGTAGGCAAGACATCCTTAGCAATAACTGCTGCAAAGAGGATGAAGCAGGACCTTTATATTACTCAGTGCACGGTTGACACCAAGCCGGACGACCTCATCATCTCTCCGGTCATGGCAGATGATGGAAAAATCAGGTATATGGCTTCACCTCTGGTTACAGCTATGATGAGAGGAGGAATTTGTCTTCTCGATGAAGGTAACCGGATGAGCGAGAAGAGCTGGGCGTCAATAGCACCTCTTCTGGATATGCGACGTTCGGTCTACTCGATAGTAGCGGGTGTGGAAATCAAGGCCCGACCGGAGTTCAGGATTTGCGTTACGATGAACGAGGACGCTTCTACCTTCGAGGTCCCGGAATACATCCATTCGAGGCTCCAACCCGCTATCCACATGGATTTTCCCACACGTGAAGAAGAATTTCGGATACTTAGAGGGAAACTTGACGGGCCTACAGACGAGATGATTCGTCAGGTCGTTGATCTCCTTCAACAATCCCACGCACGAGATGAAGATCTCAGTGTTCGTGACGGGCTCAACATTGCCAGGTACGCTCATAGGTTGCTGAAATGTCGTGCCAAGCCCGACGAGAGACAAGCCCTTGACCAATCGTTTTTACAGATCACTGGAGAAACCCGTGCCCCACTTCATGGCCCAAAACTGGTCTGATCTCATTAGGGTCAGAAACATTACCCTCGTGGGGGTTCTTCACTACCGAGTAGAGTTCTCCGTTCTGGTCAACAAAATCATCCGTAACGAGAAGCCCGATTGTATATGTGTCGAACTTCCCCATGCCATTCGTAATGAAATTATCTCAGCGATCCGTCAACTTCCCCATCATTGGGCCATAATTTACGAAACTGCTGCAAAAGAAAATTCCATACTCATCATCGAGGGATCGGATGGTGTTCAGGAAGCAGCAAGGTGTGCATTGGAAGACGACATTCCGCTCCGATTTGTCGATCCCTTGACACTACGATATCCCCTATTCATGGATACCCTACCAGAGGCTTACATCATCGACCTCATCGGCCAGAAAACATTTCTCCAGAATGCACGGCCAAAACCATTTCAGCAAACCGATGCTGATAATACGATGCGAGAAATGTTCATGGCTGCCCGTCTCCAAGAGGCATCACGCGAGCACGGGAATGTTCTCTTCGTCGGTGGCCTCGCCCACATTCCCGGTATAGTTGATCTTCTCGATACACGTCCGGCGCTGCCGTTGATGAGGACCGGGGTCAGGGCCGCTGTTGCAGCGCCTCTCCATCCGGATTCTTTAAAAAGGGGCTACACTGAGATACCCAAGATTACGGAAGCGTTTGAGAACTGGCGAAAGGATCCTGAAAAAGACCCGCCGATAAATCGGCATGAAATGATCTTGTCACTCATGGAGGAGTCAGCCGCATATTTCAGTCGCCAGACGCATCAGGATGTTCCAGAATATGTTCGCATTACCTGGGCTAAGTTCCTTAGGAAATGGCTAAAATTAAAGGGCCGATTGCTTCCGGACCTATACCATCTTGTCAGCGCGGCACGCTCGGCCATGGACGAAGATTTCGCCTACCACGTGCATGAATTTCTTTCGGATTTCACATGGGCCAATGATCCTCTCGACCCGTCGGCAGTTCTCCTGGACGAAGACAACCTGATGTTCCACGGTCACAAAATAGTGCTCCACAAGAAGCTCAGGAGTCTTTTCAGGAATTCCAGGAAATATAGAATGAACGCGGTGAATTCTACAAAGTGGAAGGAACATCTTAAACAGAAATGGGAGACTGCGGATCCTAACGAAGTGGACATCTGTTCGTACCCTCCGGAGGATGTGGAGGTAGAACGATGGGGCGATACCCTTATGAAGCATGCCACTCACCTATTGCAGACCGCTCAGACCGGTTCAAAGCCTTTTACAGCGGATATTGAGGACGGACCAGATATACGTGAAACTTTAAAGAGGTTTTATGAAAAGAGGATCTACGTGAAGACCGAGGAAAAGGGAGGTTTGGAATTTGGTTCTGTAGTGGTGATTTTCGATGAAGACGAGCACTTCGTCAAATATCCTTTTCAGATGACCTGGTTGGGCGAGCACTCCCAGGAATCTGATATGGCTTTCTACTCAACCCAGCCGGGCATCGAAATGGTGGGGCCTGGAATAAGCCGCCTGGAGCACGGCGGGTTTATGATGTCTTATCCTCCCATGAGAATGTTCGACATCTGGATAGACCATGATTTCGATTTTGTCCTCACACGGCATGAAAGGCTGCTTGTCGGAGGCATAGCTTATTCGGAGAAGCCGGGAATCGTGTACTCGGCAAGAAAGCCGCCTGGGCTACGATGGAAAAAGCTTGCAAAAACAATGGGTAAGCGTATCACATACGTCCCTCTGGGATCCCTGAACCCATTGCACGTCAAGAAGATGCGAACCTTTCACATGCTCCAAAACAAAGGGCTTCGAAATGTCGCACACGAGTTCCTAAAGAGAGATTAAACAGGCTGATTTATTAAATGGGCCCATTTGACACACTCGCAAATTTCGTCTCGCAAATTTCGTTGACATCGCCGCTCGCAACTAATATGATCATTTGATAGGAATGCCGAGGTAGCTCAGCCGGTAGAGCAGAGGACTGAAAATCCTTGTGTCGATGGTTCGATTCCGTCCCTCGGCACCAGAGAAATTAAGCCATTCCAAGAACTTATCCAGTGGTGATATGGAGTGGCTTTTTCTTTAGAAGCACCATCTCTGATTCAGATTTTTTCTTCTTTTGTATGACATTCTCATCAATCGCATAATTCCAAATTGTTGTGACGACGCTAATAACTTCATTGGCTTTGGTGATTATCATCCGGCATGGGAATCATTTCCATGAGAGGTTTTCCATACTCCATAAGGGTTTGAGTTATCGAAACCACACGGAACCCATCTGGTGGTTGAACCTCTGGAACTGAAAAACTTTAAGGAAACTGGTTCGTTGCAGAGTTCCCGTCAACTATGATATTCCTTTTCTAAGATTCACCGGCATTTCCTGTGACAAAGCGGCTCTTGATAAAAAACACTATAATGGGCTTGCCCGTAAAACGTATTTATCTGCTATGCTGTCAGCGTAAAATATACTATTGCTAGATGCCCAATTATTTTGGCGCCCACTGGGCAATAGCAATATCCTCCAACTCGAGCTTATGAAGGAGGTCCTGTGAACCAGAGCCGCAATGAGGAAATTGTCCATGCCCGAGGTTTAGTCCGCAAGAGAGTTTGGCCGGCATGGGTTATCCTGGCTGCTTCCATTATCCTCACCACCCTCGCCACCCTTTACATGAAATCTGATGTGGATGTTCTGGCGAAGCGGGAGTTCATATTCGCGTGCAATGAAATTCGGGCCAAGATCGATGACAGGGTGGAAGCACACGAACAAATCCTTCTTTGTGGAGCGGCTCTTTTCGACGCCTCGGATCAGGTTACCCGCGAGCAATGGAAGACCTTCGTCCAACGCCTCAATGTAGAATCAAATCTTCCCGGCATCCAGGGCATCGGCTTTGCACTCCGGATTCCACCCGATCGTCTGGCCCACCACGTCAAGGATATCCGAAGCGAAGGCTTTCCGAATTATGATGTAAGACCGGAAGGCGACCGGGATGTTTACTCTTCAATCATCTATCTCGAGCCTTTTTTAGGACGGAACCTACGGGCCTTCGGCTACGACATGCTTTCCGAACCTGTGCGCCGGTTGGCTATGGAACGTGCTAGGGACCAGAATGAAGCAGCTCTCTCAGGAAAAGTAGTCCTGGTCCAGGAGACAGACAAGGACATCCAGGCGGGCACATTGATGTACGTCCCGGTTTACCGCAAGGGAATGCCCACACAGACCGTTGAACAGCGACGAGAAGCCCTCTTTGGGTGGGTTTACAGTCCCTACCGGATGACCGACCTGATGCGCGGCATTCTGGGGGGCTGGGATTCACAGGAAGGTTTGAGGATTCGATTACAGGTCTACGACGGCACGCTGTTATTTTCTGATGCCATCCTCTACGACAGTCAGACTCCCAAGGACAAGGATACTGGGCCTGCGCCGCAGTTTACCAAAGAAGTGCAGGTCACTTTCAACGGTAGCCCATGGACCCTGAGATTCACCCAGGTGGGCAGCCGGGTATTCTCTGTGAGTTATGCCAAAGTCTGGCTAACTCTTGCCGCTGGGGTGATAATCAGTCTCCTGCTGTTCGGACTTACGCTCTCCCTGCTTAACACCCGTTTCATTGCCGGGCAGAGGGCCAAGCGATTGACCACGGAACTGAGGGCTAGTAATAAGCTCTTAAATGCGCTCACCATTGCTCAAAATAGGTATTTTTTGGACCCCAACCCTCGTGAACTTTTCGAGGAGCTTCTGAACGCTCTCTTGGAACTTGCTCAAAGTGAGTATGGCTTCATCGGAGAGGTTATGAGAGATCAAGATAATCAGCCCTATCTTAAAACTTTCGCTATTACAAATATTGCATGGAATGATACGACACGCGCTTTTTACGAAAAATACTCGGATGAAGGTCTTGAATTTCACAACTTAAATACTCTTTTTGGGAGTGTAATTACCACAGAGAAGCCGGTAATTTCGAACGATCCGAAGAACGATGCTCGAAGCGGTGGCCTTCCAGATGGACATCCTGCTTTACGTTCCTTCCTGGGACTACCTTTCCATGCGGCTGACGTATTCGTTGGAATGATAGGGATCGCCAACAGATCAAGTGGGTTTGACCAGGGTCTGGTAGATTTCTTGGAGCCTTTCTTGGCAACATCTGCCGGTATTATACAAGCATACAAAAATGACAGACGTCGAAAAAATGCTGAACAGGAGCTTGTTCGAAGTGAACAGAGAATCAGGTCAATTGTCGAGAACGTCGTTGACGCGATTATAACTATTAACAGTCGGGGAATAGTCCACACTTTCAACCCGGCGGCAGAGAGAATTTTCGGATATACTGCGGGTGAAGTGATTGAAAAAAACGTGAAAGATATAATTCCAGAGCCACACAGCGACCTCCATGATGGATATATTCAAAGATATTTGGAAACTGGGGAACACCGAATAATTGGGAAGACTCGAGAAATATCGGGAAAGAAGAAAGACAACATGATCTTTCCTATGGAGCTTTCTGTCAGCGAAATGAGAATGGGTAGCGAAATTGAGTTTATAGGTATCGCCCGAGATATCACAGAGAGAAAACTTATAGAATCAGAACTTGTAACTGCTCGCGAAGAGGCAGAAAGAGCCAATCGCGCCAAGAGTGATTTCCTGGCCGTAATGAGTCATGAAATCCGGACGCCTATGAATGGTATACTCGGCATGACTCACGTCGTTCTCGATAGCGAACTGACTCAGGAGCAGCGAGAACAATTAAATCTGGTTAATTATTCCGCAGAATCATTGCTCTCATTGATCAATGACATTCTCGATTTTTCTAAAATAGAAGCTGGAAAGCTGGACCTTGATTACAGCGATTTTCGAATCAGGGACCGTATTGACGAAATAATTCAATCTTTATCCGTTAGAACTCACGAAAAGAATGTGAGCCTGATTCTTGAGGTTGCCGAGGAAGTTCCGGAAGTTGTATCTGGTGACTTGGGACGTCTTCGTCAGATTATAGTGAATTTGGTTGGAAACTCTATCAAATTTACGGAAGCAGGCAAAATCTCATTAAAGATTGGTGTCGTATCCCAAAAACAAGAAGAGGTTGATCTTAAATTTGAGGTTACCGACACAGGGATCGGCATATCCCATGAAACCCAAAAAACGATATTCAACCCGTTCACACAGGCGGATTCGTCCACGACACGCAAGTATGGCGGTACCGGCCTGGGGCTGGCGATTACCACTCCGCTTATTGAGATGATGAATGGCAAAATATGGGTCGAGAGCGAACTTGGAAAAGGTAGCGTTTTTCATTTTACGTGCAAGCTTGGTGTTAGACACGGTTTACCTGAGATGGACGGCAAAAAGGATTTGGCTGTTGTCCGAGATAGAAAAATCTTAGTCGTCGATGACAATGACGTTAACAGGAAAATTCTGAAAAAAACCCTTGAAAAATTCGGAATGAAACCGCTTATGGCCGGGTCAGCCGCAGAGGCTGTCGAGATTCTAAATTCCTACAGCCTAAATGATGACCGTATCGCAATAGCTTTGGTAGACGTCATGATGCCGGAAATTGACGGTTTCAAATTCACCGAAATGATGCGTAGTGACCCCAACCATTCAAAATTGAAGATAATAATCATGTCTTCAGTGAATCCGATAGATGACTGCGAGAGATGCGCCGAATTAGGAGTCAAAGCGTATTTATGCAAGCCGCTTAGTTACAGAGACCTTCTCCATACAATTTCAGTAACACTGTCTCCTTCGGACTCGGGTATCAAATCTGCAAGCCATCCCCTTGAAGGAAAAGAACCGCCACGTCTGAAACCTTTGAGGATACTCTTGGTAGAAGATCACGTGGTCAATCAAAAAATGGCCACATTGATGCTTGAGAAAAAAGGACACTCGGTCGTTATTGCTAACAACGGCTTAGATGCTGTTGAAAAACATAAATCCCGAGATTTTGATCTCATACTGATGGATGTGCAAATGCCGGAGATGGATGGTCTCGAAGCTACGAGAATTATCAGGGAATCTGAGCAGGAGACCGGCAAGCGAATCCCCATTATAGCTATGACCGCTCGTGCTTTTAAGAGGGACGAGGAGGTCTGCCTCGAAGCGGGTATGGACGCTTATGTTTCCAAACCCATATCAACTTCACATCTCTTTGAAACCATACAAGGACTTGTTTCAAACAGCTAAGCAAACTAAATGTATATGACGTTGTCTTTATAGCAGTTCTCAAAATTCTTTACCGAGCCTAATTCCCTAAGAAAGTGCTCCATTTCGCTAAGGCTAGTTCAATCGGTGTCCAGATTTGACATGACATTCAGTCATGCGTCTGTTAGGATTACATCAGATGCTGAGCATCTACCTATTTTTTTGTAGAAACAGACTTAAGTATATTCTTGCGCGAATCAGTAGTGATTCGTTATTATAAAATGTGACTTGTTTGTGAAAGGGCGTTTCGGTAACCATCTAATGTCATTTGTTATTTTAACCACCACAGAGTCTGAAAATCCTTTTGTCGATGGTTCGATTCCGTCCCTCGGCACCAGAGAAATTAAGCCATTCCAATTACTTATCCAGTGGTGATATGGAGTGGCTTTTTCTTTAGAATGGTTATACAATTCAGTTTCAGGAGATGTCTGTATGGAGATTCTGAAGAGAAATGATGTGACCGTCATAACCATGGATGACAGGTTCGATGATGCCGTAGCCCGGACGCTGAAGGGCATGGTCCAGAACATGTCTGAACAGACTACGATCAAGTTGGTTATAGATTTGTCCAAGACCAATTTTATCGACAGTACTGCCAACGGTGCTCTCGTGTCCTCATGGAGGTCTGTAAAAAAGAATAATGGCGACATGAAAATAGCCGGCCCCTCAAGTCATTTGAAATCACTATTTCGGCTTACCAGGTTAAACACAGTTGTTGAAATTTTCGACGATGTGGAGGCTGCTCTTAAATCCTTCTCAAATTGAATGAGTTCCAGAATTAGATTTTGTGTTCCAACAGCATGATATCAGGTTTCTTTTCTCCATGACTCAATCAATGGAAAACGAACTGACTGTGAGGATCGAGGCCCCAGCAGAAACCATAATGGTAACGCCGCTCGATTTGTTTGTAAGAGACCTGATACAACAGTTTCCTGCATTTTCTAAGTCCGAAGGACTTGTTGACATGCTGGAACTGGCTTTCCATGAAGCCTTCACAAATATTGGCAATCACGCATACAGGTCCGAACTCAAGGGTCGAGTCACAGTCCAAATCAGGGTGAGCTTGCAGCAATTGGAATTTCGTTTCGAGGACAACGGAGAAAGCTTTGACCCAGAGAAAGTCCCGACCCCAAATTTTGAAGGCCCCTGCGAAGAAGGACTCGGAATTTGGCTTATTCGGCAGATCATGGATAAATACCTCTATCATTCCGAAAATGGTTCCAAAAACGTTCTTCGCCTTATTAAAGACATTCCCGGTTCGATACCTGACGGCATATTGAGTCGTGATCATGGGACAAAATAAAAAAACTCCTCTTTTGAATCAACAAAGTGTTATAATGTCTTGGGTGTATGACAAGCGATGCCGATTTTCTCTAAATTGATTCTCCACTTCGGCGTACGATCGGCAAGGACTTCTCATCCAGGCGCGGCAAGAAATTGAATACGCCGCACAGTTCAGATTAAAGGCGGAGGCCAGACAGTCGTGAGACAAAAACGTACGATTAAAGCGAAAGAAATAGTTTCCGACATTCGTTCCGGGATGATTAACCGACAATTGATGGACAAATATGATGTCTCTCTGGCTAAATTGCAGAATATATTTAGGATGCTGCTGGACGCCCATGCCTTAGAGCAGCGTGAACTGGAACCGCTCTTGTCCATCCCCCATGAAAGATTGGATATAGGAAAGCGGCGGCGATTAGAGAGGAACTATGTTTTCGTTCGACTTCCCATATATGACTTAGAAAATCTGGTCAACGGAGGGGAAGTTGTCGATATCACCGAGACGGGTTTTCAAGTGACCGGCATAGCTACGAAGGCCGGCGAAATCAAGGAATTCCTGATACAGGCAGATTATTTTGCCGACATATATCCGTTTACTTTCGAATCGCAATGCCAGTGGGCGTCAAGGAATGAAGACGGACAGTTGGTTGCGGGTTTTAAAATTACAAGTATCTCGGAAGGGGCATTGGAAGAACTAAGAAAATTGAACAGTATGCTAACTCTCAGCCCGTGATGTCAGATCCTATGAACCAGTATAAGCCATTAAGTTGTTTTGCCGGCAGACTTGGCCTTCAATCACCCCTTCGGAAAGTCACCCGATTCCAATGAGGTGGGCGATAACATTTTATCAACAGTTCTTTATAACTAGAGACCCTATCCAAGCGGTCTTTCCATCAGGTCACACAATTTCCTGTATTTACCTTTAACCTTGATCACCATAAGAGACCGTCATGCAAACCCTCAAGGAACTGCTTTACTCAATCAGCGCGACCAACATTGTGGACATTTCTATAATGGCTTGCCTGATCTATTTCGTCCTGGCCTGGTTCCGGGGGACCCGAGCTTTTCAAATTTTGGCCACGCTGCTTGGGATAGGTCTGTTTTACTTTATCGCATCCTGGTTGGGTTTGATATTGACCTCGGTCCTTTTCCAATATCTGTGGGCTGCCATTATTGTCGTGGTAGTGATCGTATTCCAGCCAGAGATAAGAGAAATGCTCGACCGGGCTTCACCCATTAGGTACTTGAGTCAATCTCAAGGCAATGACTTCGACCCGGACATAATCGAGGAGACGGTTCGAGCGGTGAGTGATCTTGCTCGCTTGCGAATTGGTGCTCTGATTGTGTTCCAGAGACTGAACAAACTTGATAATTTAATTCTCAAGGGAAAGCTCCTGGACAGTCTATACTCCGCCGAAGCGTTAATCATGATTTTCCAAAAGACCTCGCCTCTCCACGATGGGGCCATATTAGTCCGAAAAGACCGTATAAAAGCTGCCAGTTGTATTCTCCCCCTTTCCAGGAATGAGGATTTGAGCACTCGCTACGGCACCCGTCACAGAGCTGCCTTCGGACTCACTGAGAGATCCGACGCACTTTGCGTAGCAGTATCGGAGGAACGGGGCGAGGTTTCGCTGATCGAGTCAGGAGAGCTTACGATTTACAAAAAGAAGGGGGATTTTCGACAGGCATTGGAGCGTGGGCTGATCCACGGAAAGACGGCCCCGCAAGGGAACTATACGAACATTGCTTCTCTGTTCAGATCTAATTGGCGCCTGAAGATTTTTTCGTTTGCCACTTCGATCCTACTCTGGTTTGTCATCGTAGGGCCTCAAAGCTCCGAACTTGGAATGTCCGTGCCGATTCAGTACACTAATTTGCCGGTCGGTATGGAAATTACCGGCAAGTGGATGGACCGCATTGATGTGAGGCTCCGTGGTCCTGAGTCTGGGTTAGCCAATCTCAAACCCGGTTCCGTACGCGCAGTGATCGACCTGAGCGGCGTAGTGACCGGACTCAATTATTTCAGGATTACGAATAAGAATATACAGGTTCCGCCGGGGATTACCATGTCTCAAATCAGACCTTCGGACCTGAACCTTAGTATAGAGACAGCTCTGGCCAAGAAAATTAACGTGGTGCCGACCTTGTTAGGAGAACTTCCTGAAAATGCCAAGATATCGGTGGCTCCAACGGAAGTGCGAATCCGTGCATTACAGGATGACCTGAAGAAAGTGATTTCCGTCACCACAGACCCCGTCAACATTTCAGAACTTATTGCCAAGGGAAAGTTGATTGTTCCAGTTCTGGTAAAGCCGGAGGGGCTCAAGATAGAATCCATTGATCCGTTACAGGTAACCATTGCCATTAAACCGGAGCAGTCATGAGATCAGACGGGCGCATCAATCAGGATCACCTGTCCAATAATGTGAACCCTCTAAAAGGCTTAATGGTTCTTGCAGCGAATGCTGTTGATGCCTTGACTGTTGCGCTCATTGTACTAAACGATGACCGCGACAAGTTGATAATCATTGGGTTTCACTCCCTGAGTGATCACTTTATTTCCGATGCTGAGTTGCCTTTAACAACCAGCATCCAAGGAAACATATTTCGCAGGGGCGTCCCAGTCCATGAGGCTTGTTTTGAGGGAGATTCTTCAACTCTCGGGATCTATTCCGAGCGAGAGTCGATTATGGCCTATATGGCTGCGCCGGTTGGAACCAGGGGGGTGCTCTGGATCGATACCCGTAAGGCCAAAAGTTTCTCGGATAAACACCTCAAAATTTTATTGGGTCTGGCAAGAACCGCGCAGAATATCCTTGAACTCACCGAACGGGTTTCGGGTCATAAGTGGATTGAAGCTGATCTGAACCTGATCCGAGAGCTGCTGAGTGAAGATTTTGAATCTACCGACTCGTACGCCGACTTCTTTGACATTGCCGTTCGCCTGATAGTGGACAGGATAAAATTAGACGGAGCACTCGTCGCAGTGGTTCTTCCGGAAAAGGGACTGTGCAGGGTACTATCATGCCAGGGGTTCTCACCAATCCTAAAGAAAGGGCGGATCATCAGAATTAAACAAGGATGGATACAGTGGGCACTGGATAAGCAGAACTCGGTCATCATCTCAGGGCTTAGAGGTGAGGAGCGCTCACTGACTATTTTTCACCCTGGGGAAACCATCGGATTCGAGCCCAAGAGCCTCGCGGTGATCCCTTGGTCAGGACTTGATGATTGTGATCATGGGGTTCTTGTTCTGGCGTCACGGAAGCCTAGTCCCCGATTTGAGGAAGGAAGGCAGACATGGCAATTTATCGGACATCTGGCTGGACTTATCCGTACCGTGGCTTACTACAAGAAACTGATCCAAGGAGTGAGAAAGTACGATGGCGAGTCAGGACTGTTAAGCGAAGGATATTTCCGACACCAAACCCGTATTGCCCTCTCAAGGGTCAGGGATCGTAAAAGCAACCTGTTCCTGTTGCTTGTCCTGATTGAGAACATGGATGAATTATACCTCGCACTAGATTACTCTTTAGTCCGCCGTTTCCTGGAGATGTTCGCGGAAAAGCTTCGGATCTTAACCAAGAGAACATGCTTGACTGGAAAATTCATGACTGGGGGCTTCGGGTTGATGGTGGAAAATTTACCGTCAGATGAAATAAGAACTGTGACGAAGAAGGCTGAGACCATACTCGGGACTGGTAGATCTGTTGTAGATGGGAATAACATTCACTACGAGGTCAAGCTGGGTACAGCGCTCTTCCCTGATGAGTGCAGCGACCTCCACGGGTTATGGCGTAAGGCATCGGAAAGCCTGATTAATTATTGAACGAGCCTTACAGATTTATGTTGAACGCAAATTTTTTCGCCGTAAGACAGTTTACCTCACAGCGTTGTCATGCAATAGGCTTTCATGGACATCCAAGACAGACAACTTTTGAATGAAATCCAAACTGATTTTCCCGTAGAACCTCATCCTTACCGGGTGCTCGGGGACAGAATCGGCATGGATGAGGCCGAGGTCCTCTCTCGTATTACTAACCTTAGGGAAGAGGGAATCATTAGGCGTATGGGAGCTTCCATCAATTCCAGGCGGATAGGCTTTGTGAGTACGCTGCTGGCCGCTCGGGTCCCTAGAGAGAAATTTGATTCATTCGTTGAGATTGTAAATTCTTGTCCGGGGGTTACTCATAACTACGAACGGAGACACGAATATAATGTCTGGTTCACCCTTATTGCTCAATCTGAAGGTGAAAAGAAAGACATTATCCGTGACCTTACTGTGAGAACAGGCATACGAATACTGGAATTCCCCGCTGAAAAAATTTTCAAGATCAGGGTGGATTTCAGATTTTAGTAATATACCGATGTGCATTCAAGCAAGTAACTTAATTACTCTAGGGCTTCGGCTTATCCCCTTCCCTTCGGACGGCAAGCAGTCTGCCCAGAGTAAAATCTATGAAGAGCAGTTCGATAAAGCCCTTCGGCCATGTAAGAACTGCGAACCAGCGGAGCTGATGCCACCCCTGCGAAGCCGCGTTCAATAGCCTCACTTTGGAACTCCTTAAACTCCTCGGGAGTGACATAACGGAATACAGAGTGATGTTGCATAGATGGCGCCAGGTACTGCCCTAGAGTTAGTAACAGGCAACCGGCTTCCCTAAGGTCATCTAAGACGCTCAAGACCTCCTGTTTGGTCTCCCCCATACCCAGCATCAACCCTGACTTGGTGATTACACGAGGCGCACACGCACCAGAGCGTTTCAAAAGTTCGAGGGATCGTTGGTACTCCGCTTGAGGGCGAACCTGAGCATAGAGCCGGGGACATGTTTCCAAATTGTGGTTTATGACGTCCGGTTGTGATTCCAGGACAGCAGCCAATGCATCCCAATTCCCGCCGAGATCCGAAATGAGAAGTTCCAAGCCTACGCCGGGGCATTTCTCCCGTATGGCCTTTACTGTACCGACTATGTGTCCCGCGCCGCCATCTGGTAGATCATCGCGTGTCACCATTGTAACCACGAAGAAGCTTAAGCCCATCTGAGCAGCGGTGTCAGCAATTCTCCTGGGTTCGTCAAGGTCTGGGGGACAGACTGGAGAGTTATCCACTGAGCAAAATGTGCAATTCCTAGTACAATTGGGGCCCAGCAACAGAAACGTAGCGGTGCCTCGGCTGAAACACTCCCACCGGTTGGGGCAGTGAGCCTCCGAACATACTGTGTACAGGGCCCTATCTCTTATCATTGACCGCAAGGCGGAACTTCGACCATCCGTGGGAAGCCCGCGTTTTAACCAAAAAGGTTTTCGTGCTGAAACGTCCATATTTAGCAACATCCAACCTAGATGTCGTAGTAGAGTGCGAACTCGTATGGATGCGGTCTCATTCGGATGGGGTTGAGTTCGGCGTTGGTTTTGTACTCGATCCACATTTCGATCGCATCCTGGGTGAACACATCGCCCATGAGAAGAAATTCCTGGTCCGCCTCTAGGGCTTTGAGGGCCTCGCCCAAGCTGCCGGGAGTTGAGGGCACACCCTGAAGTTCTTCGGGTGACAAGGCGTAAATGTCTTTGTCCAAAGGCTCACCAGGGTCAATCTTGTTTTGGATTCCGTCCAGGACTGCCATCAACAGGGCGCTGAAAGCCAGGTATCCGTTACATGACGGGTCTGGGGTCCGGTATTCTATCCTCTTGGTCTTGGGAGAAGCGCTGTACATGGGAATTCGGCAACAGGCAGAACGGTTCCGAGATGAGTAGGCGAGGTTCACCGGAGCTTCGAAACCAGGAACAAGCCTCTTGTAAGAATTCGTGGTGGGGTTGCAAATTCCGCAGAGGGCAGGCGCGTGCTTGAGAATTCCGCCTAGCGCCCACAGAGCCTCCTGAGACAGGCCGGCATATTTATCTCCTGCAAAAAGAGGATTGTCTCCCCTCCAGATGCTTATATGAGTATGCATTCCGGAGCCGTTATCTTCGAATAGGGGCTTGGGCATGAAGGTAACGGTCTTATTGTGACGTTTCGCCACATTTTTTAAGACATATTTGAACCACATGAGCTTGTCGCCCATCTCGACAAGGGGCCTAAACTTCATGTCGATTTCACTCTGGCCCGCGGTTGCAACTTCATGATGCTGGGCCTCAATGGTTATGCCTAGACTTTCCAAGACCAAGACCATCTCGGTCCTGATATCCTGGAGAGAATCGCTGGGAGAGACTGGAAAATAGCCTTCTTTGTGCCTAGGTTTGTAACCGAGATTCGGCTCTTCCTCTCTTGCAGTGTTCCAGCACCCCTCTATAGAATCCACCTGGTGAAAACCGTGATTGGAGCCATAGCTATATCTGACATCGTCAAAAATAAAGAACTCTGCTTCAGGTCCAAAGTAGGCCGTATCACCGATCTTGGTGTACTTCAGGTAAGCCTCTGCTTTATGTGCTATGTTGCGCGGATCTCTTGTGTAACGTTCCCTTGTAAGGGGATCCACGATGTTGCAGATCAGAGACAGAGTCGGATGCTCCATGAATGGATCCATGATCGCCGTATGAGGATCCGGAATCACCAGCATGTCCGACGCATGAATGGGCTGCCAACCTCGGATCGACGATCCATCAAATCCAAACCCTTCTTCAAATGAATCTTCCTCGAGTTCATGAAGAGGCACACTGAAATGCTGCCACATTCCCGGAAAATCCATAAACTTTAAGTCTACCATCACCGCTTGGTTTTTCTTGGCGAATTCGATTACTTCTTTTGGCTCCATGCCTTACTCCTTTTTTCTGAATTTAGATCATACATCAGTGCAACTGCGCACATTGTTTTCCTGATCACTGCAACGGTAAATAAAACAGATCACCGGACCCGGCGTTAGGTAATAATTTCGTCCCCTCCGGAAGCCGCCCCAAAAACTCATCCAGTGATATAGCCTGTTTGAAAGCAAAATGAAATGAATAGGGCGATGGAAGCCAATGTCTTTTCGTACAATAAGCACATCCATCGCCTAGATTGCATCTGCATCCCGTTCACCTGTTCGTATCCTCACAACCGTATCGATTGGCAATACAAAGATCTTGCCATCTCCGATCGTTCCGGTACGGGCAGCCGCGATTACTTTTTCGATGACCTGATCTGTAATTGAAGCAGGGACGACCATCTCGACCTTAATCTTTGGCAAGAAGTCTACCAGGTACTCAGCTCCCCTGTAGATCTCCTTGTGACCTTTTTGCCGTCCGAAGCCTTTGACTTCAGTCACGGTCATACCTTGAACGCCGATTGCGCTCAATGCTTCTTTAACATCATCGAGCTTAAAAGGCTTGATGATTACTTCTATTTTTTTCATTCTGTTCCCTTTCTGCATTATCCGGCACTTATGCTTGACCGTCCAAAAAACATCTTTTGGACGGAACAAGAAACCGTCTTGATTTTTCTCTAATGACAGCCAGCCCTCTTAAAGGTTGTAACCGGTTTCTCCGTGACAAGCGGTGTCAACGCCCGCCATCTCTTCCTCATCCGTTACCCGGAGTCCCATGACGGCCTTGACGATGTAAAGGATTATGAGAGTGACAACGAAAGAGAAAATAATTGTGGTGAGCACGGCTACAATCTGCACCCAGACCTGCCCTGGGTTTCCAAAGAATAGGCCGTCGGCCGCTGCGGGGTTGATGGCCTTCGAACAGAAGAGACCTGTTGCAATTGCGCCCCAGGCACCTCCTACTCCGTGAACACCGACTACGTCCAATGAGTCATCATACCCCAAACCGCTCTTGGCAAGCACGGCGAGATAGCAAAAAATGCCTGCTCCTATACCGATGAACACTGAAGAGACCGGACCCACGTACCCTGAAGCCGGAGTTATTGCCACAAGGCCTGCCACAGCTCCCGAGGCTACCCCGAGGGTCGTAGGCTTTCCTCTGATGATCCATTCTGCGAATACCCATGCTAATGCCGCTGCTGCAGTAGCCATATGAGTGGCCACAAAGGCCATGGCCGCCCCTTCGTTTGCAGCCAGAGCACTTCCAGCGTTGAAGCCGAACCACCCGAACCAGAGGAGGCCGGCGCCAAGCAAAGTAAGAGTAAGGTTATGAGGAATCATAGGCGTTGTTCCGTAGCCTTTGCGTTTACCTACAACGAGGGCACAGGCCAAAGCAGCTACACCTGCATTCACGTGAACGACGGTTCCACCTGCAAAGTCAAGAGCCCCCATGCCGGCGAGCCATCCTCCCGGCCCCCACACCCAGTGAGCCACGGGGCAATATACAAAGGTAATCCACAAAATCATGAAGAGAATGAAAGAACTGAACTTAATCCTTTCTGCAAAAGCACCTGTGATAAGAGCTGGAGTGATGATAGCAAACATGCACTGGAATATCATGAAGGTTGATCCAGGGATCGTCATGGTCTTCGAGGGATCCGCCAGATCAGGGAATAGGGAGCCTCCGATACCGTTTAACCCGAAGTAAGCTCCACCGCCCAACAGCCCGCTGAATGCATCTGGGGCAAAAACCAGACTGAATCCGTAGAACAGCCAGATCATCGACGCCAGCCCCATGACAAAGAAGCTGTGCATCATTGTTGATAAAACATTCTTAGCCCGGGTCATACCACCATAAAACATTGCCAGACCAGGGGTCATCAAGAGCACCAATGCCGATGATATGAGAACCCACGCATTGTCGGCAGCATTCATTGTACAAACACCTCCGAGATACTTCTGACTAGAGGCTAAGCCATTGTGCCTTTTTTTGCCCGGTGAGCACTCACGATCCAGTGTGACCCGGACAAATGGGTATGTTAAACGGCTGCCTAATTACCTTATCATGCAAAGCAATCCAAATGCCAAAAGTTCAAGGGCATACAACAATAAGTTAACTATTTGATATATTGGATATTTTAGCATGACAAGAAATGAAAGACAATCGACTGTCAAACTCGATGTTACTGTACGGTAGGTTTGATGAAGTACAAGCTACCTTATGGTACGAAACCTTTTCGTATCGATTCCGTGCTTTGTCACGCGCAAACCCATGATTCTTTCAGAAATTCTTAGAGCACGAGCAGCTTTTGCCTTATTCCCGCGAGTCGATTTCAAGGCATCCATGATGATATCACGCTCAATATTTTCGAGGGTGTCATCCAGAGTGCCCCTGTGTTGAGTACCGCTAGCCAGGGGAGTCTGAAGGGTGGGTGGAAGATAGCGGCCGTGGATTACCTGGTCTGAACTCAACAGAACCGCTCTCTCCATGCAATTCTCGAGTTCCCGCACGTTGCCCGGCCAGTGATAGCTCATAAGCATATCAATAGCAGACGTGGAGATCCTTTTTATGTTTTTGTGATTTGCTTTACTGTATTTCTCGACAAAGTAATCAGTCAACAAAGGGATGTCAGTCTTTCGTTCCCGAAGAGGCGGAATATGGATTGGAAAAACGTTGAGCCGGTAATAGAGATCTTGCCTGAAATTAGCTTCTTCGATGAGTTGCTCGAGATTCCGGTTCGTTGCCGTTATCACTCTCACATCCGTTCTCATAGTAGCCGTTCCACCAACCCGTTCAAACTCCCTTTCCTGCAGTATCCGGAGAAATTTGATCTGAGTGGTTGGAGACAAGTCTCCTATCTCGTCCAGGAAGATACTGCCGCCATGAGCCAGTTCAAAACGCCCCTTGCGCATGGCTATGGCACCTGTAAAAGCCCCTTTTTCATGACCAAAAAGTTCACTTTCCACTACGCTTTCCGGCAGAGCCCCGCAGTTCACCTTGATGAATGGTTTCTCGGCCCGAAAGCTATTGAAGTGAATTGCGTGAGCGACAAGTTCTTTGCCGGTACCACTCTCTCCTCTTATGAGAACCGTTGCGTCACTTCTCGTCACTTGGGCGATCAATTCGTAAACATTTTGCATGCCTTTTGAATTGCCCACGATGTTGGACGGTTTAAAACGGTCCTTGAGTTGACTTTGGAGCCTTTTGTTCTCGTCCAAGAGGCGATGTTGTTCCTCTTGAGCGGACTGTCTCAACCGGACCGCCTGCGAGATCATTGAGGCAACGATCGAAAGAAGGCGAACATCTTCGGCAAATGATACTCCTTCTTCAAAAAGTCGATCCGCGCTCAAGGCTCCGATGACCTCGTTTCCCAGCTTGATAGGAACGCAAATAAACGATATGTCCTTTTTTCTGAGACCTTTCCTGGCGCCAGTGCGGTCGAGAAAAAGAGGCTCATCTGAAATGTGAGGCACAACAGCAGGCCGACCAGTTGCAATAACCTTTCCAGTCACACCCTCGCCCGGCCTGTACTTTCCGCGCT
>Ga0194058_10000142_pt1 | contig 30204 bp, 20 predicted proteins | sample SepL4417m_MetaG_FD_155490 | JGI IMG/M metagenome (GOLD analysis project Ga0194058, IMG submission 155490) | Anoxic zone freshwater microbial communities from boreal shield lake in IISD Experimental Lakes Area, Ontario, Canada - Sep2016-L442-17m | ecosystem: Environmental > Aquatic > Freshwater... | reverse complement strand
GTTGGCACGGCCCCGGCCAATCTGTATATCACGGCCGGCAACAACGATAACGGTGCCAACATCCAAATCAACGCCCCGATCGTGGACAACACCGGTGCCTTGACGGTGGTCAAGTCGGGCTATAACAACCTCTACCTCCGCGGCACGAACAGCTACACCGGCGGCACCGTCTTGAACGCCGGCACGACCTTCATCAACACGGCCGCGGCCACGGCCTTCGGCACGGGCACGATCACCTTTGCCGGCGGCACGGTCGATAACGACACCGTGCAGCTTCCCGCCTTCTCCAATGCGGTCGTCCTCAACGGCTACATGGGCTATGGCGGTACCGGCGGGTACAGCATGACCTTCAACGGACCGGTCTCGCTAGGCACGGCCCCCGGTGCCTATCGCACGATTGGCGTGACCTCTGCGTTGGTCTTGAACGGCGTCGTGAGCAACGGCACGACGGTCAATTCGATCGAGAAGACCGGCGGCGGCAACCTGGTTCTCAACAACCAGAACACCTACACGGGCGATACGATCCTCTCGGGCGGTGCCATTCAGATGGGCGTCGATCCGGCCGGCTCGGTCGGCTCGATCACCTCCAGCGCCATCGGCACCGGCCGCATCGTCTTCAACGGCGGCGGCCTCGTCTCCTCCGGCACGGCGGCCCGCACGATCCTCAACCCGATCGCCTTCGGCAATGGCAGCACCAACGGCGGCGCTAACGTCAATGCCAACCTCGGCTCTGGCGCTGCCGGTGGCAAGCTTACCTTTAGTGCTCCAATCGACCTCGGCTTCGCCACCCGCGTGATTAACGCCTACGGCGCGGTACAGATCGACGGCCTTGTGAGCGGTTTCGGCGGCTTCACCAACAACGGCAACGCGGTCTATGGCGGTGGCGGTCTGGCCAAGGGCGGCGCGGGCCTGCTCACACTGACCAATGCCGGCAACAGCTACACCGGCGCAACCGCCGTCCTTGGCGGTACACTCCGTCCGACCGTCGTTGGCGCGATCCCGGCCAACGCCAACGTCATCGTCGCCAGCGACATCGGCGGCGGTTACTCCGTCCTCGACCTGGCCACCAACAACATCCCGCTGACGGTCAACTCGCTCACCATGGGCGGGCCGACCATCAACACCGGCAACACCGCGACCACCGGCTGGTCGGTGCTCAACACGGGCGACGCGGCGCATCCGGTGACCCTCGCCGGCAGCGTTACCTACGATGCCACCGCGGCGGCCTACACGGCCACGATCAATGGCAACCTGGCCCTCGGCACTGCGAATCTTTCGCAGTACAACTACGGCAACTATTACTGGACCGGCGCGGCCTCCGTTACGGCCCGCGACTTCAACGTCGCCGACAGTGCCAACGCGGCCTTCGACATGAATGTCGCGGCCATTGTTTCCGGCACCGCCGGCCTGGCCAAGAACAGCGCGGGTGTACTGCTCCTCTCGGGCAATAACACCTATAGCGGGGCGACGGTCGTTAACGCTGGCACCCTGCTGGTTACGGGCAACAACACGACCACCGGTCCGACGTGGGTCAACGGCGGCGCCCTCCTAGCCCGCAGTGCCAACGCCCTGGGCGGCACCAGCAATACCGCCGGCGTCACTTTGTTCAATAGCGCGAACCTCACCTACAACGCCTCGGCCGACGCGCAACTGGCCATCGGCGGCAACCTGGCCGTCGTCGGCGTCAACAACACCAACACCACCTACCTCGGCACCTCGATCGGTTCCATGACCACCAGTGCCGAGATCAACGTGGCCGGTAACGCCACCGCGCCGTTGTCGCCCAATGGCAACACCGGCAACATCAAGGTCAACATCTACGGCAATAGTTTCAGCGCGAGCTCGGGCAACGGCACGTACACCCTGGTCCACGCGGCCAACGGCGCCGGCGGCACGAGCAGCCTGAACAACGCAGCCTACTCACTGGGATATGTCTACAACAACACGAACTTCACCCTCACCACACCGACGGCGACCGCCAACGACCTGACGACGGTCGTCACCGCGGCAACGCCCCTCACGACGGCCTACTGGCGTGGCGGTCTGACCGGCGCGTTGAGCACATGGGCGGTCTCCACAGGCCTCAGTGGCGGTGCCAGCAACTGGTCGTCAATTTCTCCGATCGGTGCGGCCCAGGCCCTTATCCCCGGCATCGGCACCGACGTTTACATTTCTGCCTCCCCCGCCGGGAACAACGCCTTGAATTCGACACTTGGCGCGGACATAAGCATCAAGAGCCTGACGATCAATACCACGAACGCCACCAACGGGCTTACCCTCCTCGCCGACGGTTACAGCCTAACGATGGGGAGCGGCGGCATCAATCTGCTCAGTGCTCCGATCAACGAGACCATAACCATCAATCCCAACATCAATCTAGCTGCCGCCCAGACATGGACGAACAACAGCCCGAACATCAACCCGCCGAATTACGGAACGAACAACCTCACCGTCAACGGCAACGTGAACAACGGCGGCTTCCTGCTGACGGTCAACGCCGTGGCGGGCAGCAACATGAACATCAACGGGGCGATCAGCGGGACCGGCGGACTCGTGAAGAACGGCGGGCAGCAGCTCAGCCTGGCCGGTGCCAACACCTACACCGGCCCGACTACGATCAATGCCGGCACCCTTTACGTCGGCGGGGCTAGCGGCTCGATCAATCAGACATCGGCATTCGCCATCAATCGCGCCGCCCTGTACGTGGCAAACGGCAGCGCCAACGATAGCTTTGTAAATCGCCTCGGCGACAGCATCCCCATCTCTGCCACCGGCGGCAACCTCCAGTGGGCCAACGCCACCGGTGCCAACATCAACTACGCCGAGACCATCGGCGCGGTCACGGTCAACGCCGGGCAGTTCGACCTGATCATGAACACTAGCCAGAGTGCCGCCAACAATAGCCAGACGTTGACCCTCAGCGGCCTGACCCGTAACGGTAGCTCGGTCGTGACCTTCTCGTCCATTCCCAACCCAGACAATTGGTACACCAACACCGGGTTGAACGCGACGACCAACGTCATCAAGAATAGCAGCTTCGGCTCCGCCACCACGGCCGGTCAGATCATCGGCCCCTGGGCCACGGTCGGCCGTGACCAGGGCGCGCAGCGGGATTACGCGGTTTACGACGCTTCCGGCAACATCGTCGGGGCGAACATCGGCAACTCGGCCGAGTCCACCTGGACGAATCCGGCCAACACCTACACCATGGCTTCCAGCGGCTACATTGGTGGCACCGATCAGAACGGCAACATTGCCGTCACCCTCACCGGCAGCCGCACCATGGCGGGCTTGCGCAACGTCGGCCGAGCCGACACGCTGAATCTGGGTGCCTTCAATCTGGAGACCAATGGTCTCCTCCAAGGTGGAAGGGAAGCCTGGACCATCAGTAGTGCAGGCGGCGTCATCCGGCAAGTTGGCACGGCCCCGGCCAATCTGTATATCACGGCCGGCAACAATGATAACGGTGCCAACATTCAAATCAACGCCCCCATCGTGGACAACACCGGTGCGTTGACCGTGGTGAAGTCGGGTTATAACAACCTTTACCTCCGCGGCGCAAACACCTACACCGGCGGCACGGTCCTCAACGCCGGCACGGTCTATCCCAACAACTCCAACGCCCTGGGCACCGGCACGGTGACCTTCAACGGCGGCTCGATCGACGCGGAAAACGCGGTCACCTTGACCAACAATAACCCGATCACGATCAACACCGACTTCACCGCGGGCGGCGCAGCGAATAACTCGCTGAATATGGGCACCGGCGCGATTTCGCTGGGCACCGAAGCCGGCACAACCCGCACCATCTCTGTCAATAATGCCTTCCAGCTCACGCTCGGCGGCATCATCAGTAACGGCACGACGGCCAATTCGGTCGCCAAGGCCGGTTCCGGCACCTTGATCTTGACCGGCGCCAACGCCTACACCGGGCCGACGACGATCACCGGCGGCACCGTGATTGCCACCAATGCCAACAGCCTCGGCACCGGCTCCGGTAACAATGTTAGCTTGGCCCAAAGCACGACATTGAACTACTACGCCGCAGCGGACGTTCCGCTGGCCATCGGCGGCTCACTGTCCATCACGGGTGGCGGCTCCACCACCGTTGGTACTTCCATCGGTTCCACGGCCACCAGTGCCGAGATCATCGTGGCCGGCAATGCGACCGCCACGGCTGGCGCGGTCAAGGTGAACGTCTATGGGAACAGCTTCAGTGGCGGAACTGGCACCTACACGCTGATCCACGCGAACAACGCCGCTGGCGGCGTCAGCAGCCTCAACAACGCCACCTATTCGCCGGGTATGGTCTATAACAACACCAACTTCTCCGTCGGCGCATTCGGCGGCGACGCCAACAATCTGACCGTGACGCTCATTAATGCCACACCATTGGGCGCTGCCTACTGGAATGGTAACGTCGTTAGCGGTGCTACCAATATCTGGGCGGCATCCAACGGCTCTTCCAGCAACTGGGTAACAGCGCCTGGTGGCGGTTCCACGCCCCTGGTTCCTGGTTCAGGAACTGATGTGTACGTCGCGGCCGATAGCGTCGGCTGGGGTCCGAATAATACCATGTACCTGGGCTCGGACATGAGCATCAAGAGTTTGACCGTAAACGCGAAAGCCATCAATGGGATGAACCTCGGTGGGGGCTCCACTCTGACCATCGGCACGGGCGGCATCACGTTGACCTCGGACGTCAGTCCTTCTAACGGCCAAATCTACATCGACCCGAACGTGGTCATGGGCGCGGCCCAAGCGTGGACCAACAACCGCGGTGATCGTGAACTCTATGTTCGTGGCAACGTGTCCAACGGAGGTTACTTGCTTAACGTAGCAGGAGCCGGCCCCACCTACATTGATGGACCTTTCAGCGGTACTGGTGGTATCACCAAGGGTGACGCGGGTGTCCTTCGACTTGCTGGTGCCAACACCTTCTCCGGCGGTGTGACCCTCAATGCCGGAACCATTTACGTGAATAACGCCACGGCCCTCGGGGCTACGGCGGGCACACTGACGATCAACGGCGGTGCCCTCGATCAGACCCTTTCCGCTTCCGGCATTACCAACGCCAACAGCAATCCTGTGGCTATCAACGCCAACTTCGCCTTCGGAGGCAGCAATCCTTTGAATCTTGGTATCGGCGCGATCTCGCTCGGCACATCGGCCGGCACGACGCGTGCAATCACCGTGAACGGTGCCGCCGCATTGACCCTCGGCGGTGTGATCGGCAATGGCACCACGGCCAACGCGATCACCAAGTCCGGCGTGGGCACCCTGGTCCTCGTTGGGGCGAACTTGTATACCGGCCCGACGACAATCTCGGCTGGAATTCTGAAGATCAATGATCCGAGCAACCTGGGTGATGCCACGCAGGTCACCAATTCCCTCAGCATGGGCGCCCTGTCCACCTTGGAATCGACGGGCAATACTTACGACCTGGGTGCCAACCGCACGATCGCCCTGACCGGCGCGGCAACGATCCAGAGCGATGCCGGCACGCTGACCGTGAGCGGCAACATCACCAATGGCGCGAACCTCTTAACCGTCACCGGTTCGGGCAACACGACCATCAGCGGCACGCTCGGCAACGGAGCCGGTGGCCTGACCAAGACCGGTGCCGGCACCTTGTTACTCAGTGGACCTCTCACCTTGACCGGCGATGTGTATGCCAACTCAGGCACCCTGCGTTTCGCCACCAGCCACCAGTTCACCGGCAGCAGCTTCCCGGCACTGGTATTGGGCAGTGGTGGCTCGGCCACGATCGACCTCAATAACACCGACCAGACGGTCGCGGAGGTCGTTTTCGCGGAAGGTAGTGGAAACTCCAATGCCACGCTGACTACGGGCGTGGGCACAATCACCATCACGGGTGCTAAGACGACTAACGGCCCTGCCGCTATCGGTGGGTCGTTGCAGTCAGACTTTGCCAAATCCATCAGTGGCAAAATCAACCTCAATGGTGGCACCGTCGGCATCAATAATTACTATAATCTTACGAATAAAGAATTGGGCATGCTGACCATCTCGGCCGCGATGTCCAATGGTGCCATCACGATCGCCGACGCCGGAGCAGCTCCTATTTTATTCTCGGGTGCCAACACCTATGGGGGTGGTACTACACTTGCTAACGCGAGCAACAGCCTGGTGCTGCGTATTGGCGTGGATCCTGTGATGGACGGCACTACTATCGTCAGCAGCGCGCTTGGCACCGGCACCCTGACTTTCCAGGGCGGCCAACTTTCGTCCGACAACTCGGCGAATGCCCGCACTATACCCAATCCAGTCGCTTTCAGTGCCGGCGGCAACGCCATCCTCGGCAGTGTCACCAATTCCGGCAAGCTGACCTTCAGCGGCGCGGTGAACCTTGGAACCACTGCCCACACCCTAACGGTCAACAGCGCGACCCAGATCGACGGACCTATTAGCAGCTCCGCGGGCGGCAGCCTCACCAAGACCGGATCCGGTACGCTTACCCTCACCGGCGTCAACACGTACTCTGGTTTGACTAGCCTCACCGGCGGAAACCTGTTAATCAACGGCAGCCAAGCAGGCTCTGTCACCGTGGCCAATGGTTCTGCCGGCGTCGCCACCCTCGCCGGCACCGGTACGATTAGCGGGCTTGTTACCCTCAATCCCTCCATTGGCTCCACCAACCGCATCACCGGCGGAGACATCGGAACCATCGGCACGCTCAACATTTCCGGCGGCCTGAACTTCGGTGCAGGATCCATCGGTTACTTCGATATGAACAATGCCGGCGGTAAGGATTACCTGGACGTCACCGGCAATCTGACCGCGGCCTCGGGCACAATCATCCGGGTTCCCGTCGGAATCGACGCCGGCACCTATCCCCTTATCGGCTACACGGGATCGGCATCGAGTATCGGCAACTACACGTTGCAAGACCTTAACGGTAACAGTTCTGGAGGCTTCTTGCCTGGCTACGCACTCAGCTACAAAGACTCAGCGCTCGATTTGATCGTCGCCAGTATCCACACATGGAACGGCGGCGGCGGTGACGACCATTGGCAAACCGGCGCGAACTGGGATACCCCCCTGTTGGGCAGCGACCTCCTGCACTTTGCGGGCTCAACCCGGCTCACGCCGAATAACGATGTCAATGGTGGAACTTTCTTCGGCTTCGTGTTTGACGCATCGGCCGGCACCTTCAACATTGGCGGCAATGACATCACGCTGAACGGCAATATCACCAACAACAGTGCGAATAATCAAGCCATTGGCCTGAATATGGCCCTGGCTCAGACGAGCATCGTGACCACCGGTTCCAACGCCAAGACTTTGACGCTGAGTGGGAATCTCAGTGATGCCACCGCCACTCCTGCCGGCCTGACCGTGACGGGGAGCGGCACGTTGATCCTCTCCGGTGCCAACACCCACAGCGGCGTGACCACGCTCAGCGGCGGCACGGTGAGCGTCAATTCGATTAGTAGCTACCCCAACCCCAGCAACCTTGGATCGGCCACCAGCGCGGCAGGCAACCTCGTCTTTGACGGCGGTGCCTTGCAGTACACGGGTGCCGGCGACACCTCGGATCGCGCGTTCACGATCAACACCGGCAAGACCGCCACGGTCGCCGTCACCAATGCCGCGGCCAATTTGACCCTCGCCGGGGCACCCGGTGTCTCGACCGGCGGCTTTACCAAGAGCGGCCTCGGAATGTTGACCCTCACCGGCCCCAGCCTCTACAGCGGTGCTACGGCCGTCAGTGGCGGTACGCTCTCTGTCGGCGGCCTCCCCAACACCAGCGGCGTTGCCCTTACCAATAATGCCAACTTCACCTTGAACAACTCTGATTCGGTCAGCTTCAGCAAGTTGATCAGCGGAACTGGTTCGTTCACCAAGGCCGGTGCAGGCACGCTCACGGTCGGCACCGCACAGACTTATAACGGCGAAACCGTTATCAGTGGCGGATTGATGAAACTGGGCGGACCGGCTCCCGTGCTCAGCGGGTTGAACGCCTGGTTCGACGCCTCGTCGTTGAGCTTGTCGAATGGGGCAGCCGTAACATCCTGGCCAGACAAGTCCAACAACAGCCACACCGCCACGGCGAGCGTGGCGGGCATGACGTTTGTCACCAGCCAGATTAATGGTCTGCCGGCGGTCCAGTTCCGTAGCGGTGGAGATGCCTCCATCACCGGCAACCTGTTTTCCAAGGAACAGTACATTGTGCTCAAGAATCCAGACGCCAACAACGGGTTCACTCAATGGGGAGCCGCGATGGGCAATGCAACCGATCAGCAGGGTTACATGATGGGCAACGAAGCAGGCTCTTTCTGGTCCGGTAACCAGCCCGCAGCCGTATCGAACAACGGCACCGCATTGCCAGGCACATCGAACTTCACCGTCACGAACGACGGCAGCTTCATCGTCCTGAAAATCGTCGGCAAGTATAGCGACACGGCCCTTCGCTCGTACTGGCTTGGTTCGTGTTGGGGCAACGGAGCGAACCAGTATCACACAACGAACCTGGATATCGCCGAGATTCTTTCCTACAGCAGTACGCTGAGCAGCACCCAGGAGGCCCAGGTGGGCACCTACCTCGGGACCAAGTACGGTATCTCCACCAGTTACACCCCGACCTTCGGGACAGGTAATAACGTGCTCCCCATAACGTCGGCCCTCTCGATCGCCTCGAACTCAACCTTGGATCTGTTCGGTAGCCAACAGCAGGTTGCCTCGCTCTCCAACTATAACGGTACCGGCGGCACCGTCACCAACGGTAGCACCTCGGACGTCACGCTGACCATCAGCGGCACCGGCAACACGACGTTCAGCGGCGTCATCAGCGACGGGCTGACCAATAAGATCGCCCTGACCCTCTCCGCCGGCACGCAGACCCTCTCCGGTCCGAACACCTACACCGGTGCGACGACGGTCAACGGCGGTGCCCTGGTGGTCGGTGGCGCAGGCTCGATCAACAGTTCCATCGGGATCACTGTTGACGGCCCGACCGCCGCCTTTATGCAAAACAGCAGCGTGGCCAACAGCAGCCCCTTCGTCCTTACCCGGGGCGTGCTGGGCGGCAGCGGTACGATCTCTTCGGTGATCAGCAGCAGGGCCGGTGTCACGATCGCCCCGGGCGACCGCACGTTGGTCACTGCTGCCAAGGGCACGCTGACGATTGGTAACTCCCTGAACCTCAGCGGCGGCACGACCAATCTGCGGCTCTTTGGTGTTGACGACAACAACAGCGACAAGTTGATACAGAACTCGATGGGAACCATCAACTTCGGTGGCACCCTGAGGGTTGATCTGTCCGGCTCCTGGACCTTGGCATCCGGAACCTCATACGATCTGTTCGACTGGATCGGCATGTCGTCGGGCACTTTCAATAGCATCCAGTTGCCGGCCCCAGGCACTGGCAAGAAGTGGCACGACTACGGTGGCGGTGTTCTCTTCGACTACACCACCGGCAATATCAAGGTAGACGCAAGTATCGATCTCGCCTCTTACGCGTTGGCGGCGACCGGTGCACCCGCCCGCATGCTGACAGGTAGCACGGCGACGATTACCTCGACCATCCTTAATCGCAACACTACCGGGTTCAACGATGACCTCTCGTACAGTGGACTAGACCTGAGTCTCTCGGGTGGGGGTAGCTTGGATAACAGAAGCGAATTACCCAATTCAAACGCCGGTTTGAAAATGAGTTTCAGCGGGTCTGGCACAGCGATCTTTACCGCCCCCTCCACGGTGCAGTCAGTCACGATCAGTCCGATCGTCAATGCGACGCCCCAGAGCGTTACACTCGGCATGGACGCCTCACTGTTCTCCACGACGTCTGGCACGACGCAGGTGGTAGCCACTCGCGTCGTAACAACACCGGCCAGCACCTATTTGGGCCGTCATCTTAGCGGCAGCCTGATCAGCTCGGCCACGTCCAACCCGGTTGGCTACACGTACGGTGCCGGCGCCAACGGCACGGGCCTTCATGCGAATACGGAAGACGCCACGCTGAGCTATACCTCCAGCGGGGCTGATCTCAATGGCATTAGCTTGGCCATGGCCCCGAGCATTACGGTCAGTTCCTCCACCGGTGTGACGGGTGTCTTCAGCGGCACCCTCCCCGCGGGCACGGTGGGCGGGCTGACCGGAAGCTTCCCTGTCAGTGTGAGCCGCGAGATATCTCCCGCACAGGTGGGCGGTGTCAACTTTAACTACACCGTTGACGCCGTCGCCACCCGCAAGGTGGAGGATACCTTGACGGTGCTTGGCATAACCAACCCCTCGACAACCGACAAGGTGTACCACCAAAACGCAACCTTCAGTGTGCTGTCCAACAGTTTCGGCTACACTTACGGCAACATCAGTGCCGACGGCAGTCATAGCAATACCGAGGACGCGAGAGTCGCAAAGCTTGACTTAACTGAGCAATTTGACGAAGGCGAAGGCTTCACGTTCTCTTCTGGATCACAGAGCATATCCTCTTCCTCAGGCTTCCGGGGAACCTTTAGCGGGACCGCAAGTAAAACCAGGAGCGACAACTACACATTCAACCTCGCTGTCACTCCTGAACTTTCCGGTGGCACCACGGCCAACGCGGCCTTCAGCATCAACGTCTACTCCGGCAATATGGCCTGGAGTAGTTCCAGTGGAAACTGGCTTACGGGTAGCAAATGGGACGACAAGACTTTGAATGGCGCCGAAGGCTCGCACGTTGCCCCTGGATTGGATGCAAACCCTGCTTTTAAGGGTACCGACACGGCAACTTTCGATGGCACCGGCACCAACCCGTCTGATGCAGTTACGGTAATCGACCTGAGCACCGTGAACCCGAGCCTGAGTGCGTTGGCCTTCAGCAATTCGGGCTACAAACTCACCGGCGGCAGCCTGACGATGTTTGACACCCTTAATGGCGGCACGGCCACCATAAATGTCTCCGGCGGGACGGACACGATCGCCAGCTTGTTGTCCCTGACCAGCACCACGGAAATGACCGTGGGCACCGGTCGATTGAACATCATCGGCAAGATTACCGGATCGGGCGCGCTGGTAAAGGTAGGTTCCGGAACCTTGGTCCTCAGCAGCACGAGCAGTTACGAAGGCGGCACGGTCGTCAACGAAGGCAAACTCTCGGTCAACGGTTCGCTCGCCAGTCCCGTTATGGTTAACAGTGGCGGTACCCTCGGTGGCACAGGCAGTCTGACAAGCGTCACGGTCAACGCCGATGGCCATCTCAGCCCGGGCAATTCGCCAGGCACATTGCACCTCAGCGGAAGCCTCACGCTATTGGCCGGTGCGGCAATGGACTTTGAACTAGACACGCTCTCGACCAGCGATGAAATCTCCATGCCCTCGGGTTATTTGTCGCTCAATGGTCAGCAATTCACCGACTTCCTCTTTACGCCGCTGGCTGGCTTCGGTCCAGGTAACTACACCTTGATCGACGCCGGATTGATCGACGGCAGCCTGGGTACAAATCGAAGTGGAGTCGTTGGAGGTCGTTCCGCTTCGCTTTTCATCTCGGGCAACGATCTAATGCTGAATGTAGTCCCTGAACCCTCGTCTCTCGCCCTGCTCGGCGTCGGTGCCATCGGCCTTGCCGGCTGCGCTTGGCGAAGGCGAACCCTAGCGAGAAGAACTACGAAGCCAGCAGCCTTCGACCAAATAGACCACCAGGACGACAGCCCAACCGTCCTGTCCATGCCATCGCGGTGGACGGAATCGGCACGAAGGGCAGCTTGATCGTGGCGGATCATCGCGAAGCTTCCGTGACGAGTTTGGGGGAACTCTTCACAAAATTGGCGGACTATTCAGCAAGATCCAATCGCTCAAGCAAGCTCATCCGGCAACTGGATACAGGATGCGGCGGTGGCTCATTCCGCTTCCGCAAGTCGATTCGACCCCGGGGACAAGTCCGATCGTGGGCGTAAAGTCGTTAAAGCTTACCTTGGCGGTATATGCGGACCCGGAACATGCGTCTTTTGGCGGAAATAGGTTGTCTAGCTAAAAGACGACGCGTTTCTTTGTCGATATGATCGCTAGATCAGACCCGAAACCCCTAGATACGCCAAGTAGCGTGATTTTCCCATTGGGTCTTTGTCAAAGGAGTTACTTTCATGAAGCGTCGTTTTCTTTTGTCGGCGGTGGCCCTCTTCGCTTTGAGCGTCGTGGCCACCAGCAGTGCTCGGGCCAATCTGTTTGGTTCAGGTGCTTGCGAAGCCCCCAAGGCTTGCGCTCCGGCTTGCTGCGAAGCCCCCAAGGCTTGTGAGCCCGTCTGCGGTTGTACTGAAGCGTGTGCTCCGAAGAGCTGCCGTCCTAGCCTCTGCGAGCGGATGAAGGCCAAGCGGGCCTGCCGTGAGAAGTGCGCCCCGGCTTGCTGCGAAGCCCCCAAGGCTTGTGCGCCAGCTTGCGTAGCCCCCAAGGCTTGTGAGCCGGCTTGCGACAGCGCTCCGAAGAGCTGCCGTCCCAGCCTCTGCGAGCGGATGAAGGCCAAGCGGGCCTGCCGCAGCGAGAAGAGCTGCTGCGCCCCGGCTTGCTGCGAAGCCCCCAAGGCTTGCGCTCCGGCCTGTGCGGCCCCCAAGGCTTGTGAGCCGGCTTGCGACAGCGCTCCGAAGAGCTGCCGTCCTAGCCTCTGCGAGCGGCTGAAGGCCAAGCGGGCATGCCGCAGCGAGAAGAGCTGCTGCGCCCCGGCTTGCTGCGAAGCCCCCAAGGCTTGCGCTCCGGCCTGTGCCCCAGTGGCCTGCGCTCCGGCAGCCTGTGCCCCAGTGGCCTGCGCTCCGGCAGCCTGTGCCCCAGTGGCCTGCGCTCCGGCAGCCTGTGCCCCAGTGGCCTGCGCTCCGGCTTGCGGTTGCGAGTGCGCCCCGAAGTCCCGCCACCTCATGGCCGACTTGAAGGCCAAGCTGGCTTCCCGCAACGCCTGCGCCCCGGCCTGCTGCGAGGCTCCCAAGGCTTGTGCAGCTCCCAAGTGCTGCGCCCCGGCCTGCTGCAAGTAATTGAGTGTACCCGAGGTCTCAGGACCTTCACGATAAAACCAGAATCATCTCCCTTACGATGAACTCAGCGGCCTGTTCGCCAGTCGACCAGGCCGCTGGTTTTTCTTGGGGGGCAGTTGCGAAACCGCAAGCGGCCTACCAGTCTCTTCCCCACCAGAGGGGAGGCGGCTTGACCGGACATTCTTTCTCGGATTAAACTGGTATATTAGTTCGCTGCCCGGGAGTTTTCCTCGGCTGCATGGAAATCCCCCCGGTAGAATATGCGATTCGCCGCAGCCGCAGGCTCCGCTAGATCAATTGTTCCGCCGGGTATCCTTTGTCAGATTGAGAGCAAATCATGCCGGCCACATGTGTCGTTGGGTTGCAGTGGGGTGATGAAGCCAAGGGGAAGATCGTTGACATCCTCACGGAGCGGAACGATATCGTCGTTCGCTACCAAGGTGGGGCGAACGCCGGCCACACGGTGGTCATGGACGGGCAGACGTTCAAGCTCTCGCTGGTTCCCAGCGGTATTTTTCGGCCGGAGGTGCAATGCGTTATAGCGGCCGGCGTGGTTATCAACCCGCCCAGCCTATTGCAGGAAATCGAGGGCCTCATCGCTCGCGGCGTCCAGGTTTCCAAAAATCTCATGGTCAGCACGCGTGCTCATGTGATTTTTCCCTGGCATTTCGAGGAGGATCGCCTGATGAACGAATCGACCAGCGGTGAGGCCATCGGCACCACAATGCGCGGTATCGGTCCCTGTTATCGCGACAAGGTCGGCCGTTCGTATGCCATCCGCCTGGGGGACATGTATCGCGACAGCTTCGCCGATCGAGTCGAGCAGATCGTGGCCGCAAAACGGAAAATTCTCACGGGCCTCGGCTGCCCGGAAGAGAGCTTCCTGCTCGATGCGAAAAAAATCCATGAGCAATATCGTGACTATGCCGAGCGGTTGCGGCCCTACGTGAGCGATACAACCGCCTACCTACTCGACGCCGTCGAGGCCAACAAGAAAGTGCTCTTTGAAGGTGCCCAGGGTGCTTTGTTGGACATCGATCACGGCACATTTCCCTTCGTCACCAGCAGCAACAGTTCCGGCGTGGGTGTGCCCAGTGGTTCCGGCGTACCTGGCTGCTGGGTGACCAAGGTGCTGGGCATTATCAAGGCCTATTGCACGCGGGTCGGCGGCGGGCCGTTTCCCACCGAACAGGACAACGCGATCGGCCAGCATATTCGCGAAAAGGGGAACGAGTACGGCACCGTCACGCGGCGTCCGCGGCGTTGCGGCTGGTTTGACGTGGTTGCCGCCCGCTACACGGCCCGGCTTAGTGGCGTCGATAGTTTGGCGGTCATGCTCATGGACGTCTTGAGCGAACTGCCGGAATTGCAGATTTGCACCGCCTACGAGCTTGATGGCAAGCGAATCATGAATTTTCCCGATCACGTCGAGGATTTGCGACGGGTTGTTCCCGTCTACGAATCGATGCCTGGCTGGCAGGAAGAAATCAGCCATATTCGCCGCTTTGCCGACCTGCCGCAGCAGGCTCGCGATTATCTCGATCGGCTCAGTGTACTGGTAGGCCGGCCCGTGGAAGTTGTTTCCGTGGGGCCTGACCGGCAACAAACGATCTTTGCCAATGATGTCCATAACGCCTGACGCGGTAAATAAGTCGTCTGACGCTGCGCCCGTGCCGAGGCCACTCGCGCTGGCCGACGTGCCAGCCGAGAGGATGCCTCGCCATATCGCGATCATCATGGACGGCAACGGCCGCTGGGCCAGTCGCCAGGGACTGCCGCGGATCGAGGGTCATCGTCGCGGTGCCGACGTCGTTCGCTGCATCACCGAAGAGTGTGCCAGGCTCGGTCTCGAACAGCTTACACTCTACTGTCTTTCCAGCGAGAACTGGAAGCGACCGGCCGAGGAAATCACATTCCTCATGCAGTTGCTCGAGCTTTACATGGTGGGCGAGCGGCCGTTGATCATGGAGCAGAACATCCGCGTCAGTGTCATCGGCCGTCGCGAGGGCATCTTTGAAAGTGCCTTGCGGGAAATGGACCAAACCGTGGCCATGAGTGCCCAGAATACGGGGATGCGGCTCTGTCTGGCCATTAACTACGGTAGCCGGACCGAATTGGTCGATGCCTGCCGCCACATCGCCCATGAAGTCCGCAGCGGCAGGCTTTGCCCCGACGAGATTACCGAAGAGACGATTGCCGCCAATCTCTATACGGCCGGCATGCCCGAGCCGGACCTGCTCATTCGCACGGCCCAAGAGATGCGGGTGAGCAACTTTCTCCTTTGGCAAATCAGCTATGCCGAGATTTGGGTGACCGAGCTATTTTGGCCGGAGTTTAACGAGGCGTTACTGCACACCGCCATTCGCGATTTTGCCTCAAGGGACCGGCGATTCGGTGGGCTGGGGAAAGCGAACTAAACCCACCGTTGTGGCCGGTCAGGACACCCATGCGACCGTTGTGGCCGGTCTCCGACCGAGCCACACTGCCGACCGAAGGTCTCCGATTTACCGGGAGACCTTCGGTCGGACGTTTCGGCGGGGTCAGGAGACCCGCGCCGAACAGGGGTATCCCGAAGTTGGGTATCCCAAAGGAATTAGAACTGTGTTATTGAGACCGTGGTCTTAACATCCCGCTTATAGAACCAACCCGATCGCATTGCAATGCGATTTCCAGTGCCGCAGCTATTATAAAGTGATGCGAAGGAGCCGATGATGTTGTTCCACACGATGGGAGTGGTAGTCTACGTTCTGGTGCCAGCCTGTATTTTTGTCGCTTGGCTCGTCGCCGAGTTCAGGTGGCGGCGATCCCTTCGAATCGGTCTTGGCATCGCATGGACGCTTATTCTGTTTTTATGGATTTTTACCGTGGTTTCGGCCACAGACAGCACCCTGTTGTTTCATCGAACGGGCCTGTGGCGTATTAACCGCCTTCTAGGAGACGGTCGGGAGACAGAGGTTCGCGATGCATTGACAGTCTATGATGAAGCATACGAACAGACCGGAAGTGCAAGACAGGCAGCACTCAAGATGAACTGGGTTCTCACGGAAGTTGTGAATTCCAATGGCGGAAAGGAGAAGAAAGGAGAGAGAAGGCTTCCGCAAGAATAAACATCCTCACACCGATTTCTATGGTTTATACTGCGGTCTGTGAAATCATTTTTTCTATCCGTTTACCCTGCCGGAGCCAGAGTTGCATTTTCCGACGCAACATCAGAAGTATGCTCGGCCTCGATACGCCTGGGTGGAAGCGCGACGTAAACACGCCCCGACTCGCGCTCTCGGCGACGAAGATCCTCGCACATCGCGTGAAGGTCTCCGTGGAACTGTGCGGCATATTCAGCGCGGATTCTTCGGATTTCAGCAATAATTGGATCATCAGGCATCGTTAACCTCCATCAGCTCTTCTGGAGTGCATATTGTTGGTGGACTATACCCCTCTTCGCGACAAACTCGCTCAATATTTGCTCGCACGACTGCCCCGGCGATATGGCGCAAATTCCAAGTCGCTAAGAATTGTAATCCGTGCGTCGCCGCCAAGGCAATGTGGAATGCATCAGGAAATTGGGCTTCGGGCACTACACCCCGTTGGATAAAGACCCTCGCAAGCCGTTCAGATTCAGTAGTGGACGGCAGAAGGTTTAGCTCGGAAATTACATTCAGCCGCTCTCGCGATGCCTGATTATCGCCAGCAGAACACTCGCGGATTACCAACTCCGAAACGAACAACTCGAACCTGTCAAACACCGATTCCCACCATTTCTGAGTCGCTATCTGGTGCGCCAGCACGATCACGTCCCGCTGTGGCCAAGCGGTAAGGTGGCCGATGACAGACGTTTCGACGTAAACTCGCGGTTTCAACTCACCACCCCCATTTTCCTGGGAACAAGACCTCCGCCACCTACTAACCATTCTACACTCGCTTGGTGAATCAATGCAACGCGGGGAGGACACCAGGCAGCTTTTCCCAAATCCCCAAAATTGCTGGCGGATAGGGGCGAACGTCCCATTGGTCGGGCTCGGGCAGTTCATGGAAATCGAACCGTTCGTCGAATTCCACGGCAAAAAGGCTGTCTGGCGGGGACACCTCGATCAAGCGATTCAAGAGTTGCAGCATATCGTCCTTTCGGGCGACATAAAACTCGTAGGGCGGAGAGCAGAAGACAACCCACGGTAGGGTGCCCAGGTCGGGAAGGCGTTTGGCCCAAAGGAATGTATCGGCCGAGGTTACATCGACAATCGCCTCAACCCCCAGAGTGGTGGAGTTGCGGCGAATTGTTTGCGCGGTTGGCCGATGTTGCTCGATGAAAACTGCCCGCGAAGCACCGCGACTCAGGGCTTCGAGCGCCAAGGCACCGGTGCCGGCAAATAGATCGATGGCGAGCTTGCCTTTGACTCCGTAGCCGAGAAGATTGAAAAGGGCCTCTCGGACCCGGTCCTTCATGGGCCGAGTGCGCAGATCGCCTGAATACTCCAATTTCCGCCCGCGGAACGTGCCTCCAATGATCCGCACGCCAACGGGAATCGTCGCGGCCGTCGGCGGTCCGCGACGAGATCTGTCGGTTGTTGGTTTTTTTCGCTTTGCCATGGGAGGTGCCTCTTTGCCAAATCAGCCTCTTATGGTACGGTATGGGACGTGGAATGGATAGTGGAGAGCCGGAACCGTTGTAGGTCAGGCTTTCCAGCCTGACCTACTTAGTAAACCCAAGTACATTACGCCTTTGGCCAAGGAGAATAATTATGTTGGTTCGCACGCTGCTCGTCTTTTTTTTCTGTCTTTCCAATACTTGGGTATGGGCTGCCGACCCACCGGTGCCGGCCGCAGGCAGTAAGGACGAGGAATTCGCCAAGATCAACGCGGAGTGGACCGATTTGGTTGCCAACCTGGGTGCCCTGAAAAGCGAGTACGCCACCTCGAAAGATGCCGCCAGGAAGACAGAAATCCGCAAGCAGTACGGTGAAGGAATTGAGAAAGCCGAGGCGATGGTAGGGAAATTGGTCGCCGCGGCCGAAAGTGCCTATGCTAAAGCCCCCAACACCGATCCCCAAATTACGGAACTCCTGGTGGTTACCTTGGCGGATCGCGTGCGATTCGACGATTACGAAGTAGCCTTCAAACTCGGCAAGTTGCTCATGGACAACAAATGCACCGAAAAATACGTGCCCGCTCTCGCGGGAGTGGCCGCTTTCTGTGTGAACGAATATGGGCAGGCAGGGGTATGGCTCCAGGCAGCCAAGGCCCGAGGAAATTTACCCCAAGAGTACGAGCACTATCTCGATTCGGTTGACTCTGTCAGGGCCGACTGGGCCAAAGAGAAGAAGATTCGCGATGCCGAAGCCAAAGCCGACGATTTGCCTCGCGTACTCTTGAAGACCAGCGCGGGCGACATTGAAGTCGAGTTATTCGAGAACGAAGTCCCCAACACCGTACTGAACTTCATTACGCTCGTCGAGAAAGGGTTTTACAATGGGTTGAAGTTCCACCGCGTGTTGCCCGGTTTCGTGGCCCAAGGCGGCTGCCCGAAAGGTAATGGGACCGGAGGGCCAGGCTATACGATACCGTGCGAATGTCGCAAGCCCGACTATCGCACTCATTTCCGTGGCAGCCTGAGCATGGCCCATGCCGGCCTCGACACAGGCGGATCCCAGTTCTTTCTGACTTTCGTGCCGACGACGATGCTGAATGGCAAGCATACGGTGTTTGGCCGGGTCATCAGCGGATTTGATGTACTCGCCAAGCTCAAGCGGCGGAACCCCGATGATCCGACGGTTGGAGCAGCCGACACGATCCTCGAGGCCAAAGTCACGCGCAAGCGGCAGCACCCCTATGAGGTCAAGGATTTGAAGAAGTCGGCGAAGGCGGCACCGTAGATGATTGATTACGAGATTGATGAAGTTCGCCACGTCCGGCATCAAGTTTCAGAAGAAAATGGGCATGATCTCCGGCGAGTCGTTGACTACTACCGCCGCGTCGAACAAGAACTACGTGCGTGCAAGAAATTTAGATTTGCCGATGATCGCGATCCGGAGACGGTTTCGGGAACCTCCACCATGTCGAATGAGACGCTCTGAGACTATCCAAAAAGCGTCCGACCGTAAATCGGTAAACCCTAGCCCATCAGAGTTGCGCGGCACACTCGGGGAAGCCTCAGTCCTCCATGACGTCCTTTTCCCTGGCCCTGGCAAGGTCGCCGGCCTGGGATTCGTACTGCTTGGTCAGCTCCTGAATGTCTTCTTTGACTTTGTCGCGTTCGTCCTCTGAAAGATCCTTATCTTTTTCCGATTGGTCGGCCATCTTGTTGCCGTCGCGGCGGACGTTGCGAACGGCCACCTTGGACTCCTCGGTCAATTCCTTGATACGGGCAACCATCTTGCGGCGGACATCGGTTGACAAGGGCGGCACATTCAGGCGAATGACGCGGCCGTCGCTTTGCGGATTGAAGCCAAGACCGCTGACCTGAATCGCTTTTTCGATGTCCTTGATCGTGCCTGGATCGTAAGGGCGGATGACGATCTGGTTCGGCTCCGGAGCACCGACCGAAGCAAGCTGCTTGATCGGCACTTGCGAGCCGTAGGCCTCGACGCGGAGCGAATCGACCAGGCCCGGGTTGGCCCGGCCGGTGCGAATACCGGCCAGAGAATGTTTGAGGACGCTGATCGCCTTTTCCATGCGCTCTTCCACGTCCAACAGGATTTCATCGGAGGTCATGGTGGGTCCCTTATACTCCCTTTCCGGCGGTCTGAATCAAGGTGCCGACTCTTTCGCCCATCACGGCCTTCTCGATGTTGCCTTCCTTGCGGAAGTTGAAAACCATGATCGGCATCTCGTACTGCCGGCACTTGGCGATGGCTTCCGTGTCCATGACACGGAGGTTCTGCCGCAACACGTCCTCGTAGCTCAACTGGCTATAAAGAACGGCGTGGGGATTTTTCTCGGGATCATCGCTGAACACGCCGTCAACCCGCGTGGCTTTTATTAGGATGTCGGCATCAAGCTCCAGTGCCCGTTGGGCAGCGGCCGTATCGGTCGTGACGAAGGGGCTACCGGTACCGGCGGCGAGGATGACAATCCGGCCTTTCTCCAGGTGCCTTCGGGCACGGCGGCGGATATACGGCTCGGCCACGCCGTCCATGCGGATCGCGCTCATCAGCCTTGTATCGCAACCGAGCGATTCCAGAGCGTCTTGTAAGGCCAGGCCGTTCATCACCGTGGCTAACATGCCCATGTAATGGGCCGTGGCCTCGTGAATGCTGGAATTGCCGGACGTGAACTGTGCGCCGCGGAGGATATTGCCGCCGCCGATGACCAGCGCCAACTGGATACCGTGCTTGGCCGCCTGGCTGGTCTGCCGGGCGATGTGGAGCACGGCATCCATGGCGATGCCTCGTTCACCGGGATGCGTAAAGCCTTCGCCGGAGATCTTCAGCACAACCCGGCCGAAACGCGGGTCGCTCGAACTATTGCCCGATGTCGACATGGGGGTTACTCCTTGGACAGTTCCCAAAGGAAGAAGCCATTAATCTTCATGCCGGCCGTTTTGGCCAATTCGGCGATCTTCTTGCTGTCGTACTTGGCCTGATTGGCATGGGGCTGTTCCAGCAGGCAACGCTCCGCATAGAACACATTCAAGCGGCCCTCAATCACTTTGGCCTTATTCTTCGCCATCCCCTCGGTCTTCTTCTGGTCGCCACGGGCGCGACTGTGGCTGCTGGTCATTCGCTCCAAGTTATTGGGATCCTGGATTTGCTGGTCCGGAAGTGCGAGGACTCGTTCCGCTTCGTTCTTAATGGTTTCCGCTTCCTGCGTCATGGCCTGATCCAAGACGTCGTGCTCTTTGGCTACCGATGCCGGATCGAGATCCTCTTTGTGCAGGACGACCGGCTTCATCGCTGCGATGTGCATGCAAATATCGCGGGCCAATTCGGCCGCGCCCGATGCGTTTTCTACTTGCAAGAGCACGGCAACCGCGCCGTTATGGTGGACATAACCGGCCGTGGGACCAGCAACCCGCAAAATCCGCTGGAGAACAAATTTTTCGCGGATGCGGTTGTTCAAGTCGTCAAACTGCTGACGCAACGTCGTGCCCTTCTGGCTAGGAGACGGCTGATCGAGCAACTCATCGGGCGTGGCCGCACCCGGCCCTTTGGCAAGCTGCTGGGCTAGGTCGTTCGCCAAGCTAATGAAATGCTCGTTGTTGGCCACCGGGGCACTTTCACAACGCAGGTCAATCAGTGCCCCGGCACCCGGCTCTAGCTCGGAGAAAATGGCAATTCGGCCGGTCGATGTCGAACGGTCCGCTTGCTTCTCTTGGACTTTCCTACCGAGAATGCGCAGTCTTTCAATCGCCTTCTCCATGTCGCCTTGGCTCTCGGTCAGGGCCTTTTTGCAGTCCATCATGGGAAGGCCGGTCTTTTCACGCAGCTCCTTCACGGCCGAAGCGGTAATCTCTGCCATGGAAACTATCTCCTTGTTGAAGTTCGGTTGATTGAAGCAGCCTGGGCAAAATTAGACATCAGGCGACAGCTTCATAAATGACCTTGCACGATTCCGGAAGCTTGGCCCCGGCACTTGTGCCAAGGCTAAACCTTTTAGGCTCTTCCAAAATCACGCAACTCAATTTCGTGGTTTGAATCAGAAAAGCCGCTCAGGTGGCAGCGACCATCGGCTGGGCGACAGTTTCAGCACCCTCGGCACGTTCCTGCTGCACCTCGCCGGCCTCGTTCCTGCCCGCAATTACGGCGTCGGCCAGGATCTGCACGATCAGCTCGATCGAGCGAATGCTGTCGTCATTGCCTGGAATTGCCAAGTCAATTTCATCCGGATCGCAATCGGTGTCGATCAGAGCCACGACCGTCACCCCCAGCTTGCGGGCTTCTTTGACCGCATTCTTTTCTTTGCGGGGATCGATCACCACAAGACATTCCGGCAAGCGGTTCATGGTTCGCATGCCGTTGAGGTTGCGATACATCTTGCGATATTCGCGGGAAAGGGACGATTGCATTTTTTTGGAGTACGTGGCCAGCTCCGTGCCGGAACGAATGGTTTCCAGCTCTTCCAAGCGGCCCAAGCGGCTGCGGATCGTGCGGAAGTTCGTAAGCGTGCCACCCAACCAGCGATCGCACACGAACGGCATGCCGCAACGCACGCCTTGCTGCTCGATGGTATCGCTGGCCTGACGCTTTGTCCCCACAAACAGGATCAGGCTCCCCTGAGCCGCTACGCCCTGCAGATATTTTCGGGCGCGCAACAGGCCGCGGACTGTTTCACGAACGTCAATGATATGAATCAAGTTGCGGCGGGCATGAATGTAAGGCCGCATCTTGGGATTCCACCGGCTGGCGCGGTGGCCAAAGTGAACTCCAGCTTCAATCAGGTCTTTTACGAGTACGGTAGCCAAAATCAAATCTCCTTAAGGCACACCGGCTAAGTCACCTCTCGCAAGAGGGGTGCGTCCGGCGTTATTCGGGCAATGCGGTCGAGTGAAAAACACTTACCAACCTGGACCGTTCAAGAAGGTAAACCTAGAAGTATAATGGTTATCGACCAAGGAGTCAACAGAGCCGAAGACACAGGGCCGAAGAATGTTTTCTGGTAGCTTCTTAATAAGTTTCCACGAAAAGACCAGGAATGCCCGCGAAGTGGGTGGGGTTTCGAGTAACGATCCGATGTCCGGCAGCCATGGCCGTGGCCGCAATGAGGATATCCATATCCCCCGAAGTGCGTCCAGCTCGCCGCAAAACGGCGGATGCTTCCGCGTAAAGCCATGCCGCTCGATCATGGAAAACGAGTACCTGAAGGCTGGCGAGAAACTGCTTCACGCGATTCAACTCCTGTTCGTGATCTCGCACAAGTTGCACGCCAACATACATTTCCGCGACATTGAACCGCGTTGTGACCAAGTCTTCGCCGCGACCCAAGAGTTCCAGCAATTTCTGACTCGCGAGCCGATGAAATCGGGATTTCGGCCGATTGAGATCGACGAAAACGGTCGTATCAAGACAGGCCACCGAGCAACTCCTTGCCGTCTCGCAACTCACAGTTCCGAGGGAGACACCGGCTTTCAACTTGTTCCTCGATCGCGGCTAGGGCATCTTCGCTCAACGGATTCTCCCGAATCGTTTTCATCCAGGCATTGAAATCAAACGGCGGCTTCACCACGCGTTTGATGATCTGGCTGAACGACTCGTTTTCGCGTCGGACGCTACGAAGGCGTTCGTAGGCATCCAAATCAATGGAAATGGTCTTGGTAGCCATGGAAACCTCTGTGTACATGCATGTATGTGTATTGTAACCCAATACTCGATGCGGTCAAGCCTCAAAATGCGCAATCCAACACAGGACAACGAAAAGGATCAAAAAAACGCCCGCGGCGGCGAATTCAACAAGAAGCTACCCGGCAAGGATTCGAACCTTGAACGAGGGAACCAAAATCCCTTGTGTTACCATTACACCACCGGGTAGTACAGGCCCATCCATTAGAGTTTGCTACGTACTACGAGCATCCTACGTAGCAACGGATCACCAATATCGTATCCTATTTCTTCCACGAGTTTCCGGCAAGGGGAGTCTTGCAGGAGAAACTACTTAGTTTGAATTGGCAAAACTACCTATGCTCTGGAAGTATTCGGCGTTGTTTGGATAAAACCAGCCGTGCCGAGGGTTGTAAAGCCACCCGGCAGTGTCTGCGGTCGGGCCTTTCGGCTCGGTATCGCCAAGCAGAATTTCGACGCCGGTGCTATTGTTGAATGGGTTGCTCGGAATATCACCCTCAATATAGGGGCCGCAGTGTCCGCTGGCCTGGTCGAGAGTCGTGTTCTGGTCGGTCTTCTGCGTCAATTGGTTTTTGAAGTCGGCGGTGGAGGCGGCCGGCGGATAGACTCCCAGGTGATGCTCTTTGTATAGCTCCAACTGCGACCGAATCGTGCGCAAGTTGAACTTCAGGTTGCTCATCTTTGCGTCCCTGTTGGACGTTGAAAACTGCGGGATGATCGTGACGGCCAATACCGCCATGATGACCACTAGGATTAGGACTTCGATCAAGGTAAACGCATTGCGGCGATTTTTCATGTTCTCCCTTTCCTGCAAACGGAAAGACTCTAGGGATTTCTAGGTTAAAAATGCTCTTGGGTCAAAAGATTTTTTCCCGGTGAGAAAAAATGCCCTTCTGGTTCTAGGTGCGGAACGCGAATAATTGGGTCCACTTCTCGGATAGCCAAGTGTCCTCAATGGTTCGACTCCGTGCGCAACCCACCATTTCCGGGGTGTTCGCTCCACGCACCCTACGGGCTCACGCCCCACTACGTAGGGGGTACTTGCGTTTCCTCTTGTCGCGCCGCGGGTGGCTTCGTATACTGTTCGCGCGCAGGGGGCGGTTCTTCTGCGTCAAGCAAGGAGGATTTGAGCATGTGGGCGAGATTCATTTTCACGGCGTTCATTTTTTCCGCCACCACGGTCCAGACCTGGGCCCAAACAACTCCAGCGGGACCTGGCCCGACGCCCGGTCCCGCTTGGCGCCCGGTCGCGCTCGGCGCGGACAACGGAGTCGCTCCGACTGCGACTACCCCGTCACCGCTTTCCCCTGCCGCCACCGCATTCACAACGCCTGCAGTTCCTAATACGGCACAGGGCGTCAACCCATTCCTTGCACCGCCACCGGCCGTGACACGTCGTTCCTTGCGTGTGACCGCCGGCAGCGGCACCTTGCCCAATGAACAGGGGCAGGTATGGCGGGAATACGACATCAGCCCCTACACGGCCCGTGTGACCACCACCAAGCGACCGGAGCAGGCCATCATCGATTGGATTCTCCGCGAGACGGGCTATGAAATCTGGCACACCGAGCCGCTGGGCATCCTGAGTGCATCGCCACGGACCTTGCGCGTCTATCACACGCCGCAAATGCAGGCCGTGGTAGCCGATATCGTTGATCGCTTTGTCTCCAGCGAGGCCGAAACCCGCACCTTCAGCCTGCGTATCGTAACGATTGACAACCCCAACTGGCGCGTCACCGCCCACCGTACTCTACAGCCTATTTCCACCCAGACACCAGGCGTCAGTGCTTGGCTACTGCCAAAGGAAGACGCGGCGGTGCTCTTAGGCTCGCTGCAACGCCGAAGCGACTATCGCGAGCACAGTTCACCGCATCTGCTGGTGAATAACGGCCAAGCCACCGTGGTTTCAGCCCTCCGCGGACGGTCCTTTATCCGCGACGTACGCCCGCGGTCCGACGCATGGCAGGGGTACGACAATCTTCCCGGCCAGATCGACGAGGGGTTTTCCCTGGAGTTCAATCCCTTGCTCTCCACCGACCACCGCTCGATCGAAGCGATGATCAAATGTCAGATCGACCAAGTCGAGAAGCTCGTACCCGTGATGTTGGAGGTGCCCACGCAAACGTCTCCGCGGCAACGTGCCCGGGTCGAGGTGCCCCAGATGAGCTATTTCCGCTTTGGCGAGCGGTTCCGCTGGCCGACGGATCAGGTCTTGCTGCTTGGCCTGGGGATCGTTGCCTTGCCGGTTCCGGTCGACTCGACGCCCACCGTGGCCGGTCTGCCGCTGCCGCTTCCCAGTTCACCAGCTCGGGCCGATCTGGTGATAATCATCGAAAGCAAAGGTCCCGTGGCCGAAACGCCTGGTGCCGCCAGTGCCGGCATTCGCCCGTCGGGAAGAAGGTAGGATGGGCTTCCCAGCCCGTCCCTTGGAATTTGGGTTCCCCGCTCCTCACACGAGTTGGATTAACCTGTAGGCTGGGAATCCCGCCCGTCCCTTGGAATTGGAAGACGCTTTGCCGCATAACCCTTTCTCCCTTTCTCCCTTTCCCCTCAGGGCATATTCGGATTGCCCAAATCGACCAGCGGCGAACCGGGATAGCTGGGCATCGTCCACAATTCGGTCAGATTGCCCTGCAACTGGTTGACTTGCACCGCGCCGAGATCGATGCGCATTGAGAATTGCGACTCAGGACACTCCACCCGTATGGCCGTCGGAACATACAGCTTAGTCAGCGGATCGCGACGATAATTCTCGACCACCGAGCGTGCCCGAAGTCGCCCTTGGGCATCGTAGATTTGCTGCTCCATGACCCACGCGCTGACCGAGTCGATGATCGTGACCTTCATGTTCGGTCCCTCGGGCGTTTCACGGAGGGTGCGGATTTGAATCCGATTGCCCTTGTCCGGATAGGGCCCCTGGTGTGGCAGTGATGGGTCAAGCTCAAGCGTACCGAGGGCCTCGATCAGCCAATTGGGATCGATGGGAATCATGTTCCGCGCCCGGTTCGTGGGGAACTGCTCGTGGCGGCAAAAGTAGACCGCCGGCGGCTGGTTGCGCTTGATCCAGAACCAAAAGAGTTGATCGTTGCTGCCCAGGTCAACTTCCGTCCCGGTCAAACCGGTGTCGGCCCTCAGGCGGAAGTTACGTTGTCGTTGATAGGCGATGTGGGCACGCAGAGTCGGATAGCCTGTTCCACTGATCGTGGCCGAATTGCTGAATAGGGCCTGGATTTGCGAATTATTTCGATTGACCGCCGCGATTACCTGCTCCAACCCCGCACCAGGCGGAAGAACTTGCGGTGGCGGTTCCTGTGCCATATACAAGGTGCGCAGCCATGTACAACCACCCTGCGCGACAAGCGTCGCCAGTGTCAGCACCAACAGAAGATGTCGAGATGTGCTTCCGTGCATCGAGTGCTAGAACTTAGTGCTTAGTGCTTAGTGCTTAGTGCTTAGTGCTTAGTGCTTAGTGCTTAGTGCTTAGTGCTTAGTGCTTAGATACCAAGATCTAAGCTCTTTTTCCCCTTATCTTTCCAGCAACTTTGCCAAAACCTGCTGGATCTCCTCTGCCCGTTGTGGATCTGGTGCCACCGCCGGCACTTCGTACTGCGTATCTCGCCGCGGACAGTAAAGCATTAACCGCTCATGCCCGGCCTCGTCGCGCTGTTCCTCTTCCATCCGCATCACACGACGGCGGACCAAGAGCAGGGCCAGCACGTATCGCATGTCCTGTCTGTCCGGTTGTTCGGCCAACTCGTCGAAAAAATTCAGCAACACGTCGTTCGGTGCCCAATAGGTACGCCGGGCATGTTGGTCGGGCATCTGCGACTTCCACCAACCGACCGTACCCGGTGGAGGACCTTGCCAGGCCTGGACTGAATAATCGCACCTTTTCAACTCGGCGCCTTCGGCGGCGAGTACCGAGTAAAACTTCTCGCCGGGAACAAATTCCCGGCCTGTCGCCGCACAGCATTTCGCCGATCGCTCGATTTCGTATTCCATGGCGGGGCGAAGGCTACCCGAATTGGTCGTTTGATTCAAGGCGTCTATCCCAATGAGAACCCTGTCAAATAAGAACTGTCAAATAAGAACCCTTGACTTTCCAACTATTTTCTTGTAGATTTAAGTAAGATTCGTTGGCTTCCGTGCCGAAAACCCGTATAGAGTGCGAATTATGTCTACCCGAACCTCCTTATTACCGTTATTATCGCTGGCTCTTGCCAGCGTCCGGTTTTAGGGTTTGCGCGTAGACAACCAAGTTCCGAACACAAGCAAAACCCTAAGGCCAACAAGGTCCTAGGGTTTTTTTAATCGCCATGACAAACATAACTCACGCCAACTCGCGACGCATCGTTATTTTTGACACCACGCTCCGCGACGGCGAGCAGTCGCCCGGAGCAAGCATGAATCTGGCCGAGAAGATGGAGGTCGCACAGGCCTTGCTGGCCCTGGGAGTCGATGTCATCGAGGCCGGCTTCCCCATCGCCTCGCCCGGCGACTTTGAGGCCGTGAGCGAGATCGCCCGCTCGGTCCACGGTGTGCAGATCTGCGGCCTGGCCCGTTGCCGTGATGCGGACATCGACCGTGCCTGGGAAGCCCTCCGGCACGCCGAACAGCCGCGGATCCACGTTTTCCTCGCCACCAGTGCCATCCATCGCGAATTCAAGCTCAAGATGGACAAGGACGGCATCATCTGCCATGCGGTGGCCGGGGTCAAAAGGGCGGCCGGCTATTGCCCTAATGTCGAGTTCTCGCCCGAGGATGCCGCGCGCACCGAGCCTGATTTCCTCTGTCGAGTGGTCGAAGCGGCTATCGCCGCAGGTGCTACGACGATCAATATCCCTGATACGGTTGGCTATGCCACCCCCAGCCACATGCACCACGTCATCCAGACACTGTGCAACCGGGTGCCCAACATCGACAAGGCCGTGATTAGCGTCCATTGCCACAACGACTTGGGCATGGCCGTAGCCAACAGCCTAGCTGCCGTCGAAGCGGGTGCCGGACAGATCGAATGCACGATCAACGGCCTCGGCGAACGCGCCGGCAACTGTTCGCTGGAAGAGGTCGTCATGGCGCTGCGGACCCGCAACGATTTTTATCATGCCAACACAAATGTCAACACCAAGCGGCTTGTGCCCACGAGCCGGCTGGTGGCCAACGTGACCGGCATCCAGGTGCAGCGTAACAAAGCAATCGTCGGCCGGAACGCCTTCGCCCACGAGGCGGGCATTCATCAGGACGGCATGCTCAAGGAGCGCACGACGTACGAGATTATGCGGCCCGAGGACGTCGGCTTTGCCACCACCGAACTTGTGCTTGGCAAGCACAGTGGCAGTGCCGCGCTGGCCAGCCGCATCAAGGCCTTGGGTTATTCGCTCGGCAAAGAGCAGATCCAGCAAATTTTTGAAATGTTCAAAGTTCTCGCCGATAAGAAAAAGGAAATCTACGACGCCGACATCGCAGCCTTGGTCGAGCAGGAGATGCGGCAGGTGCCCGAGCTTTGGAGTTTTGTTTCCTATAACATCACCAGCGGCACGGGCCAGATTCCGAGTGTGCATCTGCGGCTACGTCGAGGGCAGAGCGAAGTCTCGACCGACGTGGTCGGTGGCGACGGGCCGGTCGATGCCGTTTTTCTGGCGATCGAGAATCTGACCGGCATCTCGGTCGTCTGCAAGGATTTTAACGTGCATAGTGTGACCGTTGGCAAGGACGCGCAGGGCGAGGTAATGGTTCAGATCGAGCACAACGGCAGGATGTATCGCGGCCGCGGCGTCTCGACCGACAGCGTGGAGGCCAGTGCGAAGGCATTTTTGAATGCCGTGAACAAGATTGCCGCGGCAACGGCGTAGGGCAGCCAATACTCCCCTCGCCCTCTTCTAGGAGAGGGGCCGTGGGTGAGGGCAATTTGGCTTTGTTAAGCATCCAAAAGTAACAGAAATTGTAATTGAAAACTATCGCTCGGCGTGCTCTTGATGGAGCCTAGCCGGGCGAAAGAGGCCGAGTGGCGAAATTGGCAGACGCACAGGATTTAAAATCCTGTGTCCCTTACAGGACGTGCGGGTTCGAGCCCCGCCTCGGCTATCTGTATATTTGTATACTCTTAAAGATGCTGGAAATCACGGGAAACTCTTGCAGGCTTCAAGAGGTTTCCAGCATTGTCTGACGGTTGCTGCACCGGATTCTGCACCGCTTGGGTGTAGTGCTCGTCGGTTACTTGCAAATAGTGCTTGGCCGCGATCGATTCTTGGATGGTCCGTCGCCCGTTGGGTTCTTTGCTAATGCTCGCCATGATTACTCGCCTTTCAGACCCCGCGCCTTGGAGATTCGACCCTGGGGGCGACGCGCGCCCCGTGATTTCTCAGCCGTTTGCCCGATGTACTCGTTGGCCGCTTCCACGAGAAAGCCGGATCGGGTCTGACCGTGCGCCTCTGCCGCGCGGTCGATGGCGTCCAGCACGCGTTCGGGGATCGTGATGTTGATCCGCTTCGCATGGACTGGCAACGCCGAAGCATCGACTGTCACGAAGGCCCACGTTCCACCGCGATAGTCCGCGTTGTCTTGGTGGCGCTCGATTTTCCCCGGGCGAGGAACCGGCTTGCCGTCGTCGATCAATCCTTCCAAGTGCAACTCGATAGCCTCTTTGGCCATCGCCAAGGCTTCATCAACGGTTCGGCCGGCAGAGAAACAGCCGGGCAAATCGGGAACGACGACACCGAAGTCCGAATGGCGGTCTTTGTGGAGAACAACAGGAAAATTCATGGTAAATCACTCCAGCCTGCTTGTTTGAAAATCGCGCGAAGAGTTCCCAAGGGCAGGTCTCGCTTTGGGTGAGGAACGGTCACCAATCCGCCTTTGTCGGGATGCTTGAATTGTCGGTGGCTTCCCTTGCTGCGAACCAGCCGCCACCCGTCCCGCTTCAATCGCCTGATAATGTCACGGCTGTTCATGCTGCTATTGTACACATAATACAC
>Ga0194058_10000141_pt1 | contig 30216 bp, 26 predicted proteins | sample SepL4417m_MetaG_FD_155490 | JGI IMG/M metagenome (GOLD analysis project Ga0194058, IMG submission 155490) | Anoxic zone freshwater microbial communities from boreal shield lake in IISD Experimental Lakes Area, Ontario, Canada - Sep2016-L442-17m | ecosystem: Environmental > Aquatic > Freshwater... | reverse complement strand
ACCCAAGGCAGTTGCACCCAAGGCAGCTGCACCGAAGGCAGTTGCACCCAAGGCAGCTGCACCCAAGGCAGCCGCACCGAAGGCAGCTGCACCGAAGGCAGCTGCACCCAAGAAACAGAAAGTTGCGGCCAAGTCAGCGAACCTCTTTCTTCCCTCCGTCATTGCGACCCCTCAAGACCTTCAGAAAGCGATTCAGGAAAAAGTCCGCGAGCTGATCAAGCTCGCCAAAGAGCAGGGCTATGTCACTTTCGACGATCTTAACGAGCATCTCCCAGAGGGGGCTACCGAAGCCGATCATATTGACTCGATCATCAGCCAGCTGAATGCCGTCGAGATCGAAATCATCGATGCGTCCGACGTGGACCGCGTAAAAGAAGTCCGAAAGACCGACGAGGAAGAGGAGGAAAAAGAGGAAAAAGTTGACTCGAAGCTCGACATCCTCGACGACCCGGTCCGCATGTATCTTAAGCAGATGGGCCAGGTTCCGCTGCTGACCCGCGAGCAAGAGGTCGAAATCTCCAAGCGCATCGAAGATGCCGAGCTCAAGGTCCAGGATACGCTCTACAGGTTCGGGTTCGTCGCCCGCGCCCATCTCGACCTCGCACAGAAGCTGATCGACCAGCGCGAGAGGTTCGACCGCGTGATCCTCGACAAAAAAATTGAGAGCCGGGAGCGCTACATGAAGGCCCTGCCACGGCTTTGCCAGCAGCTGAAGCGGCAGACGGATTCCGTCTCGCGCATCTACAGCGACAAGCTCACGACGCCTTCCCCCAGCCCGGCGAACCTTAAGTCCTTCGATCGCGCGCTCCAGAACCTCCGGGTCCTCTACCCGAAATTCTTCTACAAACAAAAGGTGATTGAAGATTTCGTTCTGCTTGCAGACGAAAACCTCCGGGCTTTGCTGAACCTTCAGCAAGAGTATCGGCTGCACTCGAAATCTCCGAATTCCAAGCAGCGCATCCATTTTGCTAAAGAGCTCAAGGAGATGCAGAAGCGTTTCTGGCTGACCCCTGAGGATCTGACCGCGCAGCACCATGAGCTCAAGCAGTGGCACCGCAAGGCGCTCAAGGCAAAAACGGAAATGGTCGAGGCCAACCTCCGCCTCGTCATCTCAATCGCCAAAAAATATACGAACCGCGGGCTCTCGTTCCTGGACCTCATCCAAGAAGGCAACATGGGGCTCATGAAGGCGGTCGAAAAATTTGAATACCGCCGGGGCTACAAGTTCTCGACCTACGCAACCTGGTGGATCCGGCAGGCGATCACCCGCTCGATCGCCGACCAGGCGCGCACGATCCGCATTCCCGTCCACATGATCGAGACGATCAACAAGCTCATCCGGGTCCAGAAGCAGCTGGTCCAAGAGTATGGGCGTGAGCCGAGCCCAGAGGAAATCTCCGACGAGATCCAGCTGCCGGTCGAGCGGGTTCGTGCGGTTTTGAAGATGGCCCAGCAGCCGATCTCGCTCCAGGCTCCTGTCGGTGACAGCGACGACACCAGCTTCGGAGATTTCATCGAGGACAAAGGGGCCGAGAACCCGTCGGACATGGCGGCAATCGTGCTGCTCAAGGACAAAATCAAGGATGTCCTCGAGACGCTCACCGAGCGCGAGCGTCAGGTGCTCGAGCAGAGGTTCGGCTTGGTGGACGGCTACAGCCGAACCCTCGAGGAGGTCGGCCGCCAGTTCAAAGTCACCCGCGAACGCATCCGGCAAATCGAGGCAAAAGCCTTGAGAAAAATGCGCCACCCGACCCGCATCCGGCAGCTCGAAGGCTTCCTCGAAGCCCAGGAGTTGTAATTCCTCGCAACTTTTTCGCGATCCCGGGGTTGGATCTGCTGGCATGAAAGAGGATTTTGAGGATGAGGCGGTATGGGAATTGCTGGGGGAGGCGCGCCCGGTTTGTGTCTCTCCGTATTTTTTGCGCCGCGTCATGCGGGAAATCCGGCTGGCTCCATCCCGTCCCGGGGCATTGGAATGGTTTTTTCGCTGGCTTCCGGCCGGGGCGCTAGCCGTGCTCACAGCAGGATTTTTCGTCAGTTTGTCCATGGTCCGATCTGCGTCGCTGGCGGATAATAAGGAGTTCAACCGCCAGTTCGACATGCTGGCAGGGATTGACTCCCTTGCGGTTGTTGAGGGGATCCAGTTCCCCGGGTTCTGATCCGCAGTCCAGCCGGCGGCCGGCTGGGGATACCAGGTCACCGCACCATCAAATCGGTGACGTCCGTGAGCACGACGGTCGAGCTGAGAAACCTTCCTTCCGTATCGTAAAGGAGGCGGAGAGTGGCCCGCACCCAGATCGGGCCGCTGCGTCCGGGGATGCGGAATTGCATGTGAGCTTCTTCCGTGTGGCAGGTCAATAATTCGTAGAGGGACGCCGCGACTCCCGGAGCATCATCCGGCAGGGCAATTTCGTGGAAGGGGAGCCCGGTCACCGCCTCGGGGGAGCCGCCGGTGATCTGAGCCCAAGCCGGGTTGATCAGGCTCACCGCGCCCGATGAGTTGATCTGCAGGAGGATGTTGGCGGTGGTGTGCGCCAGGAACAGGTAGCTCTCATCGGTGCTCTCCACCGCATGGGAAAGGTAGCGGACATGGTCGCGCAGCTCGCTCTCCATCAGGGACAGGCGCAGGTGGGTTCGCACTCTCGCCTTCAGCTCGCCGGAAAAAAACGGCTTGGAAATGTAGTCCACCCCGCCGGCATCGAAGCCCTCGATCCGGTGCTCGGCCTCGCTGAGGCTTGTGAGGAAAATGACCGGAATATTCAAGGTCTCGGGGGTTCGCTTCAACGCCTTGCAAACCGAGAATCCGTCGGTTGCGTTCATGACGACATCGAGCAGGATGAGGTCGGGGCGGCAATGCCTGGCGGTCTCGACCGTCTTTGAGCCGTCTTCGAGCGTCGTGACCAAGCAGAGATCCTGCAGAAGATCTTCTGCGATCCAGAGGTTTTCGACCATGTCGTCCACCACAAGAACACGGCATTGGTCCAGCGTCTTCATGAGCACTCAGCATTAGGTTGCACGGGCTGGGAAGCAAGGCAATTGTCGGGGGCCTCACAGGATTCCGCGAGGCATGGGACCGCTGCGCCGAGCTCGGATTTCAGCGTCGGGATCTGGTTCAAGGCCCCGGTCCGGTCGCCTTGCGCCAGAAGCTTCTCGATCTCGGCTGCGGCATGGGAAAGGGAAGCAGCTCCGAGCGAGGCAGCTAACCCCTTGAGGCTGTGCGCGAGGCGGTGGGCCTCCTCGGCATTTTCCTCCACCAGCGTCTCAATCTTTCCGGCAGCCCCCGCCCAGTCCTTGACGAACTTTGCTGCCATTCGGCGGTAGAGGGACTTGTTTCCGCCAAGGAGCTTCAATGCGCGTTCGCTATCCACGGGTGCAAGCCCGGAATCCGGCGCCACGGCGGATGGCGGGCGGACGGCTGAGATGGTTCGCAGTATTTCGGCGTGCAGAACCGCAATATCCACCGGCTTCATCACGTAGCCATCCATCCCGGCCTCGGTAGCTTTCAGGCGATATTCGTCAAATGCATGGGCCGACATCGCGATGATTGGCACCCTGGGAAGGCCGGGAACTTCAATTGCCCGTATGGCCCTTGCTGTGGCAAACCCGTCCATCTCCGGCATCTCCAGATCGAGCAGGATCAGATCCCAAGGCGATGCGCGCACCTGCTCGATCGCCCGGCTGCCGCCTTCGGCAAAACCGACCACGCACCCGGCCTCCCGGATCATTTCTCCTGCGATTTCACGGTTGATCTCCAGGTCGTCCACAATGAGAATCCGCCGGTCTGCCAGCTGGGAACGAACGTATTCCGCGTCGTCGCCGGCAGGCAGCAGCTCGTCGTCGGAGCATGCGCGCGCGCTGACCTGGAAAAAAAATGTGGCCCCCCGTGTGGATTCGCTCGAGACCCGGATCGTCCCGCCCATGAGCTCGACGAGCTTTTTTGAGATGGCCAGGCCGAGCCCGCTCCCTCCGTAGCGCCGGGTGGTTGTTCCGTCGGCCTGTTCGAAGGACTGGAACAGCCGGCTTTGCTGCTCAGGGGTTATGCCGATCCCCTGATCTTGGATTTCGAACTGGATCATTTCCAGGTCAGCATCGTAGCAGACACGCATCCCGATTTCGCCCTCTGCGGTGAACTTGATGGCATTTTCGATGAGGTTCGTGAGCACTTGCTGGATCCGGAACGCATCGCCTTTCAAGGTCTTGGGGACGCTGGGATCCACAGCCGGCAAGAAGCGCAGCGGCTTTCCGCCCATGCGCATCGCCGCAAGATCCGACACCACCCCGACCAGCTCCCCGGTGCTGAACGCCTCCTCGACGATGGCAACCTTCCCGGACTCCAGCTTCGAAAAGTCCAGGATGTCATTGAGGATCCTGAGCAGGCCGAGCCCGGAGCGATGGATTTTTTCGAGCCCCTTGGCCGCCTGCATGTCCGTTGTGGATTTTCGGGTCAGGTAAGCCAGGCCGAGGATCGCGTTCATCGGGGTTCGGATCTCATGGCTCATGCGGGCCAGGAACTCGCTCTTTGCGCTGTTTGCGCGATCGGCGGCGTTCTTGGCCTCATGGAAGGCATCGAGCGCCTCGTGGAGTGCCCGTTCGGACGCCTTCGACTCGGTCACGTCCCGGATGCTTGCGCAGACGATGTTCGCGGCTGGCAAAGAGACCCTCTGGGCAAAAACCTCCGCAGGGAAGCTCTCCCCATCGACGAACCTCCTGCACTGGCACTCGAAGATCTGGTTGTCGGCCTGCCAGGCGGTGCGGATCCCAGTCACAAACCGCACGGCCTCGCGCTTGCTGTCGGCAAAGTTGACGAGCTCGAGCCCCTCAAGCTCCCGGCGGTTGATCTGGAACATAATCTCCATCCGCCGGTTGATCCAGATGAGCTTAAGATCCTCGTCCAGGACGATCACCGCATCGTAAATCGAGTTGAGAACCTCCCGCACAGTTTTTTCTGCGCGCGCGATCGAACGTTCGGATTCCCGAAGCTCGGTCAGAATCTTTCCCTCATCAAGGCGGTCGGTGAGGAGCACCATCTCGGCGCAGATGATTCCCTCGCCCAGAATCGGAAGCCCCTCTTTTTGGGATTTGCTGATGGCGATGGCGGTCTGCTCGATCGAGTCCCCGAGAACCTCCCTCCGCTTCTTCAAATCGAAATGCCCGACTAGGAGGATCATCCCAGGGACGACCAGGGCAAGCAGCCCGACCTGCAAAAAGCCTCCCTCCACCCACTTTCCCGGATCAGCGAAAAAAATTCCGGCTCCAGGATCTCCGGGAGCCGGCGAGGTGCCGGCCTCAGAATGTTTGCCTGGCTGCTGACCGCTGAAGCGGGAAACCGCGATCGGCACCAGCGAGACGGCAAGGATGGCAAGCCCGGCAAGCGCGGCCGCGCGGCGGACCGACTTTTGGGCGCTCATCAAAACCGAGACTCGTCCGGTTGCTGACAGCGCGGGCAGTGATTGCAGCGGATCTCTTGGCATGGATCAGGCGATCAATACTCCTGCCCGGAAGAAGATAAAGAAAATCCGCGCCGGTCCGCGCCGGCTGTCGATATTTGAGAATGCTCGCCGATCAATAGAGGGAGGTGGATGGCGAGATCCGGACGAGTCCCCGCCCAAGGAAATCCCGCATCGATCTCGTTTGCGGATGCCGATTCTGGAATGCCCTTCAGGATCCCGACCACAGCGAGCAGCACGGGAGCGTATAGCCGCCCATCATGGCCGAGGCAAAAATCCATCACCTTGGGCGGCCGGCCGGCCGGGCCCATGCGGAGGCGGACGCCGCTCTGGTAGCGGCTGAGCCCGATCTCCCATCGGCCTTCTTCGCTGACCAGCCGAAGCACCCGGTATTCCCCCGTCGGCTCCGCCCTCCGGAACGTCACGGCTGGGGAGGGCGTGCGCCACGGTCCGGATGCCCCCACCAGCTGTTCGGGCGCACCCCGTCGTAGCGCGCCTCGAACGCGCGGACGGCATCCTCCATCGTTCCATCCGCCGGCGCCCACGCCGCAACATCCGGAAAATCCACCGAAATATTTTGATTTTTCACATCGCTGCGAAACCGGATCGGGCACCAGAACGACTCGATGTTGCGGAGCATTTCGCTGCCGAGCGCCCAGACCCCGGTCATCCAGTCGCAATACCAGCACCACAGGAGGTCGTAGCCGATGAGGCCATCGTATTTGTGACGTGACAGGTTCACCCACTCGGCGGACTTGTAGGTCGGGAGCTTTCCAAGCCATGCAACCGGCGGGTAAAGGAGGATCGTCGCGATCCTCACCTGGGCAAAGACGAGCACGGCAGGCGTCTGAAGAGCCAGGCAAAGCTGGTTGCGCACCGGCCCCAGGATCTTCGCCTGCGCGTCGGTTAGAGTGCGCCCGCTCCTCCCGCGCAGCGCACGGTGGACAAGGCAGAAGCTATGGAGAAAAAGGAGCTGCGCCAGAACCGCCGCGCCCGCGCCAGCCCAGCCGCCAAGCCACCCGCCAGCAGCCCATGGAACCCACGTGAAGAGGCTCACAAAAAAATCCAGCCACGGCGCCCGCGCGATCCCCTCGGTCACCGCAAACGCGAGCCGCGTCAAAACGGCGGCAGCCGCCAGCCCGCAAAATATCATCCCGCCGCAATAGAAAAATCCGAACGCATGGTGCATGCCGGCATTTGTCGCATGCCTTTCCTGCGAACGGAATCTTAATCCCATCCGATTCTTGACAGCGGCGGGCGGGATGCCTATCCCGAATAGGTCACAGTGAAGCCGCCCATCCTACGCCACCTGATCCGCCCCTCCGCGATTTCTCCGGGCTGCACGGAATGCGGAGCGGCCCGATGAGCGACCTCTTATGAGAGATTCTTTTTTCCAGGCCCCCAGGACAAAAATTGTTTGCACGATCGGTCCTGCGAGCGGGTCGCTGGAGGTGATCCGCAAGCTGGTCCGGGCCGGGATGAGCGTGGCGCGGTTGAATTTTTCACACGGGAGCCACGCCGACCATGCGGCGCACATTGCGACCCTTCGGGCGGTTGCGGACGAGGTGGGCGTTCCGGTCACCCTGATGCAGGATTTGCAGGGGCCGAAGATCCGGGTGGTCAACATCGGGCCGGACGGCCTTGCTCTCGAGCGCGGCGGAACGGTTTCTCTTGGCGCTGAGGGATCCGGCGCCGACGTGGAGGTCGACTACCCGGGGCTTGACGGCGAGGCGGCTGCCGGAACCCGGATCCTTCTCGATGACGGGCTCCTGGAGCTCCGCGTCGTCGAGGTGAACCCCCTCGTTTGCGAGGTCGTGGATGGCGGGCTGCTGAAAAACCGCAAGGGCGTGAATGTGCCGGATTTGCAGCTCACGCTCCCGTCCATGACCGACCGCGACCGGGAAAATGTCGAGTTTGGGATCGCGCAGGGGGTCGATTGGATCTCCCTGAGCTTCGTCCGGTCGGCCCGCGACGTGCGCGCGCTCCGCGATTTCCTGAACGCCCGGGGCGCAAGGATTCCGATCATCGCAAAAGTTGAGAAGCCCCATGCGATCGAGCACCTCGAAGAGATCGTCGAGGCAAGCGACGGCCTGATGGTGGCGCGAGGGGATCTCGGGGTTGAGATGCCGCCGGAGAAAGTTCCCATGCTCCAAAAGCGCATCATCCGCCTTTGCAACAGCCGGGGGAAGCCGGTGATCACGGCGACCCAGATGCTGGAGAGCATGATCCGCGATCCCCGCCCGACACGGGCCGAGGCGAACGATGTGGCAAATGCGATTCTCGACGGCACCGATGCCGTGATGCTTTCTGGCGAGACCGCAATGGGCATGCACCCGGTCGAGGCGGTGGAAATGATGGCGAGGATCGCGCGGGAGACCGAGGAGCACTCGAAGTTCGAAAGCCACCCGCCGCTGCAGGAGGACGAGACACACGCGATGAGCGAAGCGATCCTTTCGTTCGACCGCCTCCTCCGCCCGGCGGTGATCGCGCTTTACACGACGACCGGGGAATCCGCCCTCGCCGTGTCCTCCCAGCGCCCACGCGCCAGGATCTTAGCCCTGACCCGCGACCGGGATGTCTTTCACCGGCTGAACCTGATCTGGGGGCTGCGCCCGCTATTGATTGGTGATAATCCGGGGGATTTTGACGAGCTGACGGCCACGGTCGATCGGGAGCTGATTGCAAGGGGAGCCGCCGTTCCCGGCGAGCGCATTCTCCTTGTGGGCGGGCTGCCAATCGGAGGAACCGCTGCCGCCAACGTCATCAAAATCCACCGCGTCAACTCCTCCGCCTCCTAGTTGCCAGAAAAAATCTCATAGGTATGAGATTGACAGCCCATCGGATTCTGGTCTGATGGCTCGGAAGTGCATCCCTCTCCGACACAGAAGCAGATTGCCGCGAAGCTTGGCGTTTCCCAGACGCTGGTGTCCCGCGCGCTCTCCGGGCGCGCCGGGGAGATCGGAGCATCGCTCGGCACGATCGAAAAGATCCGGCGTGCGGCTGAGGAGTGGAACTACCAGCCGAGCGCGACCGCGCTTGCGCTGCTTGGGGCGCCGACGCGGACGATCGGGGTCGTGGTGAAGAACTTTGATGATCCGTATTTCGGGAGGCTGATTGGGGCGCTTCAAGTCCAAGCGCAGGCAAGCCGGCACTCGCTCCTGCTGACAGGCTGCCGGAAAGAGGATCTCTCGGGGCTGCAAAAGCACCGGGTGGACGGAGTGATTCTCGCCGGCAGCGATTTTCAGCCGGAAGGCCTGGCGGCATTTGCGAGGGAAGGGATGCCTGTCGTGCAAATCGGAACGGGAACCCCTTTTCCCGGAGGCACGCAGATCCATCTGGACGAGGAGGCAGGCATCGGAGATTTGGTCGCTCATCTCTCCGGGCTCGGGCACCGGGAGATCGGCTTCGTTGCCAAAGAGGTGGGGGCGAACCTCCGGCGCGGGGAGCTCCTGCGCCAGGCGCTCCGGGCCTGCGGCTTTTCGGTCAGGGAGAAGGCGTTTTTATTGTTTGATGGGAGCCAGGGGGCCGAATCGGTCGCGAGGGCATTGACCGCCATGGTTCGGATGCCGACGGCGGTGGTTGCCGCCGAGGATTCGATTGCCATGCCCCTTCTGCGCGGGCTTTACGATGCGGGGCTGCGCGTGCCGCAGGATATCTCGATTGCTGGAATTGATGACATCTCCGCAGCGGCGCAAACCATCCCGCCGCTGACGACCCTCCGCCAGCCGATCTCCGAGATGGCGGCGGCAGCCTTCCTGGCTCTCGATACATCCGGCCCGCACAGGAGCACGGTTTCTATTCCGGGGAAGCTCATCGTCCGCAAGTCCTGCGCCCCCGTTCGTCTCCGCTAACCATTCTATGAAAACCAAAGTAAAAACCCACATCGCAAAAACCAAACAGGAGTCGGGCGCTGCGGCGGCGGCGCTAGGCGCAAAGCACATCCGCGACGCGATCCGAAAGAACGGGAAGGCCAATATCATCGTGGCCACCGGCGCCTCGCAATTCGAAATGATCGAGCAGCTGGTCAAGGAGCCCCGGATTGATTGGACGCGCGTCACGGCGTTCCACCTCGACGAGTATGTCGGCACTCCGATCACCCATCCTGCCTCGTTCCGGAAATATCTTTGGGAGCGGTTTGTGTCGCGGCTCCCGCTGCCTCTCGCGGGATTCCACTACATCAATGGCGAGGGCGACGCTCAGGCCGAGTGCCGCCGGGTCGGCGCGATCATCGCCAAACATCCCATTGACGTCTGCTTTGCCGGGATCGGCGAGAACGGGCACCTTGCCTTCAACGACCCGCCGGCGGACTTCAAGACTGCGGCGCCCTACCTGGTGGTGGGCCTTGATGAGGCGTGCCGCAAGCAGCAGATGGGCGAGGGATGGTTCAAGACGCTCAAGCAGGTCCCGCAGCAGGCGATCTCCATGTCGATCCGCCAGATCATGAAGTCGAAGGTCATCGTCTGCACCGTGCCGGACAAGCGCAAGGCGCAGGCCGTGAGCGACTGCCTCACCGGGGCGGTGACGCCAATGCACCCCTCTTCCATCCTGCAGCGCCACAAGGCAGCATGGTGCTTCCTGGACGAGGGATCGGCTTCGCTTCTTTAATATCCTGATGAAATCACCTCTATTGATCGAAAAGTTCAGCCTGGGGATCGGCGACAGGTTCGGGCGCGAGGGCGTCGCCCAGTTGGCTGCGCTACAAAAGGCGTCCAAGGCGGGAGTCATCCCGGTTTGGAACAAGTCCAACCGCGAGCATGTCCTGATCGGGAGCACGCCTGCCGACACCCGAAGCTCGGTCGAGGCCGCGGTTCTGGCCGCTGGCTGGACCGCACCGTACCACCTCGACGCCGACCATATCGGGTTGAAAACCGTGGACAGGTTCCTTCCCCACTGCGATTTTTATACGATCGACGTGGCGGATTTTATTGGCCTCGCCGCAGGTCCGGATGACGCTTCGGCTGTCCGGGAGTCGCTCCGTCCGCTGCTTGGCAGGACATTCCTCGGGCTCAATCGGCCGCTCGACGGCGGCGATGTGCAGCATTTTATCGACCGCTACGCCTGCGCAATCCGAGAGGCCGGAAAAATCTACCGCCATATCGAGGCCGCCCGGGGAAAAGACAGCTTCATCGCCGAGGTCTCGACCGACGAGGCGGAGGCCGCCCAGTCGCCGCTGGATCTTTTTCTGATCCTTGGCGCGCTGGCGGGCGAGGGGGTGCGCGTCCAAACGATTGCGCCAAAGTTCACCGGACGGTTCAACAAGGGAGTGGACTACGTCGGGGATGTCGCGCAGTTCGCCCGGGAGTTCGAGCAGGATCTTGAGGCGATCCGGATCGCGGTCGAGGAATTTGGACTTCCAGAGCAGCTGAAGATCAGCGTGCATTCCGGCAGCGACAAATTCTCGATCTATGGACCGATCCGCGAACTTCTAGAAAAGCACGGGGCGGGGCTCCACCTCAAGACGGCCGGAACGAACTGGCTGGAAGAGGTGATCGGCCTCTCGCTTGCCGGGGGCGGCTGCCTGGATGTCGCTAAGGAAATCTATTCGAAAGCATTCGGGCGGATGGACGAGCTCTGCGTCCCGTATGCGACCGTCATCGACATCCGCCGCGAGCAGCTTCCCGATCCGAAAGCGGTTGCGGGCTGGGATGGCCAGGCGCTGGCTGCGGCGCTGACGCACGAGCAGTCGGACCCGAGGTACAACCCGTCGTTCCGCCAGCTCGTGCATGTGAGCTTCAAGGTTGCCGCCGAGATGGGGCCGACGTATCTGGAGGCGATAGACTCGGCCCGCGAGACGATTGCCGCCTGCGTGACGAACAACCTCTACGACCGCCATATCAAGCCGCTGTTTCTTTGGTGACCAGCCTCTTTGACATCCAGGTCAACGGCTTCGCGGGGGTGGATTTTCAGCAGGAGGATTTATCTGCTGCCGATCTTCGGGCTGCGGTGGACGGGCTCGCAGCGCACGACACCCGGCGGTTTTTCCTGACGCTCATTACCGACGGGATCGAGCGGCTTTGCGAGAAGCTGAAAAACATCGGGCGGATCCGGGCGGGCGACCCTGTCGTCGGCGAGGCGATCTGCGGCTACCATATTGAAGGCCCGTGGATTTCTCCCAGGCCCGGATATTGCGGGGCGCATGATCCGAAGTGCATGGGCGTCCCGAAGGTCGGGGAGTTCGACCGGATGCAGGAGGCCGCCGGCGGCCACATCAAACTGCTGACCCTGGCGCCGGAGCTGCCAGGCAGCGGGGAGGTCATCCGGCATGTTGTCCGCTCGGGCGCGCACGTCTCGCTCGGGCACACGAATGCCTCGGACGCCGAGATCGACGCGGCGATCGAAGCCGGCGCAAGGTTTTGCACGCACCTCGGCAACGGGGTCCCCTCCGAGCTGCCACGCCATCATAACGTGACCCAACGCCTCCTTGCCAGGGACGAGCTGGCCGCCTTTTTCATCCCCGATGGGATCCACCTGCCTCCGTTCGTTTTGAGGAATTTCTTCCGTGCGAAGCCGCGCGGCAAGGCGATCTTCACGACGGACTGCATGGCCGCTGCCGGCGCGCCTCCAGGGATCTACCGCCTCGCGCATCACGAGCTTGAGGTCGGAGAGGACGGGGTGGTTCGCGCGCCGGGGTCTGCGAGCTTCGCCGGGTCTGCGCTGGCCCCCGACGAGGGAGTCCGCAACATCCGCTCCTGGCTGGGCCTGGAGGAAGGCGAAGCCCGCAGCCTGTTTTCCTCCTCGATCGCAGCGGCGTTTGGGATTGCGCTTCCGGAGCAGAATTCCTGTTGATTATCGTTCCTGCATCTGCGTAAGATCAGAGCTTATGAAAGCTAGATTGAAGGCGTGTCTCGGTGGTCTTTTTCTTTTCATTTTTTCTTTGGCGGCATCCGCCGAGCCGCCGAAGCCGGTTCCAACGGTGAGGTTTGACAGGGTGCAAGGGGTGGTTGTGGCGTCCCATCCTGCGGATCGCACGGTTGAGCTCCGCCTCCCGGGTGGCGGCACCCAGCGCCTGAGGATCGCCGACAATGCCTACCTGCACACCCTCCGCGGGCTCGATGAGAGGGTGAGGATCCTGGACCCGAAAGGCCTCACGGACTTTCAGCCGGGCATGCGCATCGCGGCTTCCGGGCTTGTCTATTCCGACGCTCCCGAGCTGGTCGCAAAGGAAGTCTCCGTGCTGGCGGGGCCGGATGGCGTGCCGGTCTATGAGGGGGGCGACTGGTGGGCGTCGCAGGCCCGTGAGCTCGCGGAATTCTGGATCCGCACGCAGTTCGGCGATGGCGATGTCGGAGATCCTTCGGGCTATCGAACAGCCATTTCAAAGACCGGAACGAAGCGCCCGGAAACGGTCAACCTGCAGGAAACCGCGACGATCTCGCGCCTGATCTACGGCCTCAGCTCGACATACATCCTCAACGGGAGCCCCCGCGTCCTCAAGGCGGCCAGCGAGCTTGTCCGGCTGCAGCGCGAGCGCATGCGGATCGAATCTCCCGACGGGAGGCATGTTTACTGGCTTCACGCGATCCGGGGCGGCAAGCCGGTTCTCCCCTCGCTCTTTGCGGACGATGCCGGCACGATCCCGCTCTACGAACAGATCTACTGCCTCGCCGGGCTCACCCAGTATTACCGGATCACAGGCGACCCGGTCATCCTCTCGGATATCGAAAAGACAGTCCGCTTCATGGATGACTATTTTTGGGATAACGGGCCGGCAGACCCGCTGGCGCAGGGGTATTTTTCGCACGTCCACCCCGGCACGTTCAGCCCGGCGGATGCCGACGGCATCAACAAGCTCAAGAAAAACTGGAATTCGGTGGGCGACCACCTGCCCGCGTATTTGGAAAACCTCTACCTCGGCACGAGGGATCCGAAATACCTGGAGCGGCTCAAGCAGCTCGGAACGCTCATCGCGACCCATTTTCCTGATCCCGGAAGCCCGTTTGTCAACGAGCGATTCGACGCGCAGTGGAACCCGGACCATTCGTATGCCTGGCAGCAGAACCGTGGGGTGATCGGACACAACCTCAAAATTGCCTGGTGCCTCACCCGGCTCTACCACCTCACCGGCGACAAAAAGCTTCTGGATGTCGCCCGGCAGTGCGGCGACCAGATGCTCGTCTACGGCCAGGACCAGCGCCGGGGCGGCTGGTATGACGTCATCGAGCGGGAGCCGGATCCGGCGACCGGACGCTACGAGCTCACCTGGCATGACCGCAAAGCCTGGTGGCAGCAGGAGCAGGGGATCCTTGCAAACTATATCCTCTACGCGGAGACCAAGGATGCGAAATACCTGGATTCCGCGCGGGCCGGGACCGGGTTTTACAACCTGGCCTTCCCCGACCACGATGACGGGGATGTTTTCTTTGATGTTCAGTCCGACGGGACGCCGTTCCTCATCGGCGACCGCGCGGACAAGGGCAGCCACTCGAAAAGCGGCTACCACAACATGGAGCTCACCTACTTCACCCATCTCTATACAAACCTTCTCGTGCGCAAGCAGCCGGTCACGCTTCACTTCGCCCCCTGCCTTGATGCGGGAGGCACCGTGTTTTCCGTCCAGCCGATCTCCCTCCCGCCGGACAGCGTGAAGCTGACATCGGTGGCGGTTGGCGGCCGGCCCTGGAAAGATTTTGATGCCAAGGCCCTGACCGTGAAGCTTCCGAAATCGGCCGACCCTCAGCTCCTCACGGTCACGCTCTCTCCTAAATAAACAGTGCAACTCCTAGACATCCGCAAGGGGGAGGCCTCAAAGGTGGTGATCACCTGGCTGATGTGCGCCCTGCTCTCTGTGGGCTACGCGATCGGCTGGAGCGCGGTGCATTCGATGCTCGTCAAGCGGATGGGCGTGGAATACCTGCCGTACACATATATCGGGATCAGCCTGCTGGGGGTGTTTGGATCCTCGGTTTATCTCCTGTTTGCGGATGCGGTGAGGCGGGACCGGCTCCTTGTCATCTTTGCAGGGGCGACCGGGCTCGCGCTCGTGCTGGCGCGGCTCCTTGTCACCGCGCGGCCGGATGGCGAAAAGGGGTTCACCCTGCCGCTGCTCCTGTTCTTCCTTGCTGTCTTCTTTGCCCAGGGGGTTGGCAACTCGACGCTGGGCACCCAGGTGTGGACGATCATCAATGACATTTTCCGCCCTTCGCAGGGCCGCCGGATCTACCCGATCATCGGCACGGCCGGGACAATCGGAGGCATTGCGGGAGGTGCTTCGATCCACTTCCTCGCCGGTTCTCTGGGCACCGCCAACCTCGTCATCGTCTGGGCCGGATCCATCTGGGCGCTCATCCCCCTGACCCTCTGGCTCCGCAAGCGTTTCGGAGGCGAGCTTCGCGGACGGCGGCAGGGGACGGCCTCGCCGAAGCCTGCCGGGGGACACCTCGCCGAGGGGTGGAAGTTTTTAACCTCGTCGAAAATGGCGGCGATCCTCGGGTTTGTGGCCGTGATGTTCTGGGTCGTCGGTTCCGTGGCGGACTTCCAATACACCCGGATCATGAACGCGGCGTTCCCGTCGGAGTCGAAGCTCGCCGGCTATTACGGGATTTACGGCATGGTGATCAACACGAGCGGGCTCTTCGTTCAGATCTTTTTTAGCGGCTACCTCATCCGCCGGATCGGCATCGCTCGCGGGCTCTGCGCGCTTCCGGTCACCGCGCTCGCCGGCTTTGTCCTCATCGCCGTGCGCTTTGCGTTCTGGCCCGGCATCGCCCTCCGCTACACATGGGATATGGTTGGCATGACCTTGCAGGGGAACTCCTACCAGCTCGCGATGAATGCCGTGCCGGCTGCCCTCCGCGCACGCGTGCGGGGCGCCATCGAGGGGGTTGTCAACCCGCTGGGCGGCGTCATTGGCGGCATCCTCATCCTCGTCCTTCATCACACGTTCGACGCGACGGGCGACCGGGGATGGGCGGACCCGGTGACCCTTGCCGGGCTCGTGCTTGCTGCCGCTTGGCTGATCGTCGTTTCGCGCTCGGGGGAGATCTACCTCAACACGGTTTCTGAAAACCTGCGGAGCGCGGAAAAACGGACGGCGATGGACGCGATCGACTGCCTCGAGGAGCCTGGAAACCCGCGGGTGGAAGAGCTTCTGGCCGAGGTGGAAAAAATGCCGGATCCCGAGATGCGAGCGGCGGCGGCGCGTGTTCGTGGGGCGATCCGCAGCTCAGACTCGCTCTCCGCGCTCGCCAGATCCTGCGCGGATCCCTCGCCGAATGTCCGGCGCGCATCCGTTCTTGCCCTGGCGCATGTGCCACGGAAATACACGCTTCCGGCTGCCGCCCTCGATGCGGCGAATGCCATTGTCGAATCCGATCCCGAGCCATCGGTGCGCGCGGAGGCGCTCCACCTCCTCATTCTGTGCGAACCGCCCGAGAAGGCGGGAGAGCTTGCCTCGCGCTGGCTGAAACACGGATCCCCAGACGTCCGCGCTCGCATCGTGGAGTCGATCGCAACGCTCGACATGGACAAGAGAAATCTCCTCGAACCGTGCCTTGGCGACCTCTCGCCAGCGGTCCGCTCGGCCGCAGTCTGTGCGCTCTGGGCAGACGTCGGCGTTCGCGCGCGGGCGCAGTCGGCCCTGGCCGCCTTGGTTGGCGATGCGGATTCTGAGGCGCACGGTCCGGCGCTCGCCGCCTGCCACCGCACCGGAGAATGCCCTGACCCCGGCGCTCTGCTCCGGCTGCTCAGCTCGCCCGACCCAGTCGTGCGCGTGCTCGCCGGCGCGGCCGTCCTCAGGTTTCACCCGGACCCCGCCCACCGCGAGCGCTCGCTGGAAACCATTTTTCAAACTCTCGGAGATGAGGCGCACGCCGAACGCCTCCGGGCGGATGTGCTGCCGCTCGTTCCCCACCTTGGCGAGGTGGCTGCCGACGCGATCCTTTTCGCGGCCGCCAAGCTCCCTGCGGACAAGAAATCCAGCGTGGCCGGGGTTCTTGGCGAATGGCACAGGGTGCTCGAATCCCACCTCGAAGCCGGGGTCTGAGTTCTCTTCCGGGTTGCGTCATCGACGGCTCGAGCCAACATGAAAAACGAAGGCATTCGTTGGATTCAACGATTCCAGAACTGCCAGCGGGCGCTATCGCAACTGTCTGAACCGGTGGCGCTGTCCGGCCAGGGCGATCTCCTTGACCACATTCGCCGGGTGGGTGTGGTTTTTTACGAAAAGAAAGCGTTGCTTGCTCTTCAGCCGGAAATTGGGGCGGGCATCCCATCGCGATGAAGATAGCGACGCTTATTTCTGGTGGGGTGGACAGCTCGGTGTCGCTCCGGTTGCTCAAGGACGCGGGGCACGATATCACCGCGTTCTATCTCAAGATATGGCTTGAGGACGAATTGTCGTTCCTCGGCGAGTGCCCATGGGAGGAAGACTTGGGCTTTGTCCGGTCGGTCTGTGAGGGGGCGGGGGTGCCCTTGCAGGTCGTGCCGTTCCAGAAGGAATATCACGAGCGGATCGTGTCGTACGTGATCGCCGAGGCAAAGGCGGGACGGACGCCGAATCCGGATGTCTTTTGCAATGCGCTCATCAAGTTCGGCGCGTTCGTCGAGGCCTATGGGGCCAAGTTTGACCGCGTGGCGACTGGGCACTATGCGACAACGGAAGTTCGCGACGGCAAGGCTCGGCTTTTACGCTCAGCCGATGGCCATAAGGACCAGACCTATTTCCTATCGCGGCTTCGGCAGGATCAGATGGAGAAGGCGATGTTCCCAAACGGGGGGTGTCGCAAGGACGAGGTGCGGGAGCTCGCGCGGCAGTTTGGACTTTCGAACGCGGCGCGCAAGGACAGTCAGGGCATCTGTTTTCTCGGCACGATTCCATTCGACAAGTTTCTTGAGGAGGCGCTTGGTACCAGGGAAGGGGATATCGTGGATGCCAGGACCGGAGCCGTGCTTGGGAAGCATAACGGATACTGGTTCTATACGATCGGGCAGCGCCGCGGCATCGGGCTTTCCGGCGGGCCATGGTATGTGACCGGCAAGGATGTCGGAAAAAATACCATCTGCGTATCGAACGCGTGCCGGAGCGCGGAGACGGCGAGGACAGAGTTCGATGTCGAGGGATTGTCGTGGATCGCGGACGTGCCCGGTGCGGACGACTCGCTAACGGTGAAGCTTCGGCATGGGGTGCAGGAATATCCATGTGCGCTTGTCATCCATTCAGATGGTCGCGGCACGGTGAAACTCGGATGCGGGGACGCCGGGATCGCCGCCGGGCAGATCGCGGCATATTATCGTGGGGACGAGTGCCTCGGTTCAGGAATCATTTGTGGAGAATCCTCAGGGCCGAAAGGCTTTTCCGGGTAGATGGAAGCGCCTTCTCTGGCGACTTTTTTGATCAGTCGCGGGTTGTGCGCGCGCTCGATGCGGACGAGGTCGAGCTCGTAGATCATGGGAGCCTCACCCCTCGGCAAGTGAAAGCCCGGGAGGCGGGCTCTCGCCGAGGAGGCCGGCTTGATCGGCCGCCACGACGGGAACGACATTTTCAAGGACGCGACGGCGCACGTCGTTGGTCCCCCAGCTGCGGAGGTCTGCGCTGATCTGGCTGCGGCAGGATTTTGGGACGTCGAGCGGCCGGAGTCCCGTGAGCCTTGCGGCCCGGAGCCATGCGGCCGCAGCTTCCGGACGGATGGATTCCGGGACTTCTGCGGAACGCAGGGACTCCCAAGCTGCGACGACGGCTTCGGGCGGGAGAACCATCTCGGCGCCCCCGTGGAAGAGGACGCGAGAGAGCAGGCGGCCGAGGCCCTTCCAGAACGCGGAATTTTGTGGCTGCGACTTGAGCGATTTGGCGAGCCGACTGGCTATCTCGAGGCGGTCGGCGACGGGCAGGGATTCCAGGGATCCGGCCAGCAGGGCGATTTCTGCCGATGGGGAAGCTCCTTCCCGCCATTCCGAGCGGGCGGCGGTCCAGATGGCGGATGCGTGTCCGGTGTTCAGCCCGGCGGCGATGCGGCGGGCGGCGATCCAGCGCTGGATTTTTACAGAGCCGCCCGGAAAAGCTGGCGGGCAGGTGAGGACTTGAGCCAGAGCGCCGACGCGATCGGAATCCCCGGCCATCCCGCATCCCGGCCGCAGCAGGTAGCCTGCGATCTGCAGCCAGGTTTCTTCCTGTGCGGCAGAGCCCGCCCGCTTGTCGGACACCTCGAGCCACGCGTCAAAAAGCTGGCGCACGATGCCGCCGGCCCAGGTGGATTTTGGTGAGGAGAGAGCTTTTTCTGCGATAGAAAAGACGGCGTTGGCGGTGAGCTTTTCATGCCATTTGCGCGTGCCGTTCAGAAAGCTGGCCATCTCTTCTGCCGCATGGGAAACGGCATCGGCGGCCCCCGCCGGCTTCGCCTGAGCCGGCTTCGAGGGCGAAGCTGCCGGACGCCCGCGGAGAGAAAACTCCAGCGGCCAGGGCGGGGCCCATTTCAGGGAAGGCTCGGCGCACAGGAGCTCGATCCGCAGCAGCCCGGTTGAGCGGAGGGTCGTCCGCAATTTGACCCGCACCTTTGGATCCTTCGGCGGCTTGGACCCGGCTGGCGGCGCGAGAACGGTCTCTACGGCGGGCAGCTCGCTAAACCCGGAACCGGCGACCAGCACGCCCGCGAGATCCTGAGGGCGCCGGGCGTGCTGGTAGAGCGGGAATGACGCAGGTTTTCCGACCAGAGCCCGAAGCTCGGGCAGGTCGGCCAGATGCGGGGATTCCGCCGGTGCGCCGAGGGGAAGGACGCACAGAAGCTTTTCGCCGCCGACGCCGACGTAATACGAATGGGCCGCTCCGGCCTCGATGCGCGAGGCATCTCCGATGCCACGGAGGTGCAGGAATCGCGCGGCTCCGCAGGCGACGGCGAGATCCGGCTGGGGATTCTCCAAAACCTGCGGCGCGTGGCCACCCTGCCAGCCGGTCATGTTTTCCAGGATTCGCTGGCGGATGGCCGGGGCTTTGGTGAGGCCTCCGTTGAAGAGCAGGTAATCTACCGGCGGGCGCCCCTGGAGGAACTCCGCGAGATGTCGGGTGACGGCGGGATCCTTCGCGTAGGGGAGGCCCATCTCGCGGAGTCCGGATGCTGCGCGATGGGGGGTCTCCCCCGCGCCGACGGCTGGGAAAAAACCTTCGAGCAAAAGCCTCGAAACCTCGTGCGCAGAAATCTCTGAGCGCAGGGTTCCTGCGAGCAGCGAAGCTCCGGGCCGGGCCACGGCGACCGGCCAGATCCGAGAGGGCTCGCCTTCTGCGCCCAGCGCCTCCTCTTTAATCTCCCGGCATCGGGCGAGGAGATGGGCGAACGTTCCTGCTGGAAGTTGACCGTCCGGAAGCAGGCGGGATTCGAGATGCTGAGCGAGGGAAAGGTCGAGGTTGTCCCCGCCCAAGAGCAGATGGTCGCTCACGGCAATGCGGCTCAAATGGGGGACCTCTCCGCCCGGCGTGATCGCAAAGAGGCTCAGGTCCGTCGTGCCTCCGCCGATGTCCACGACCAGGACGTGCGAGGGTTTCCCGGCCGCCAGCCCGGAGAGCCCGTCGGGGAAGCATTCCAGCCAGGCATAAAATGCTGCCTGCGGCTCTTCGAGCAGGATGGCTGATTCGGGGAAGCCCGCTTCTCGCGCGGCCTCCAGAGTGAGCTGTTGGGCGGCCGGGTCGAACGAAGCGGGGACGGTAATCGCGATCTCCTGAGCCGGGAGCAGGGCTTCCGGATGGGCTGCATCCCATGCCCCGGCCAGCGTGCGGAGCAAAATCGCGAGCGCCTGCACCGGGCTGATGAGATCCTGGGCAGCGAGGTCCCCGGTGCCCAATGGCAGGAATTTTGCATGCCGGTCGGCCGCGTGATGCACCATCCACGATTTGGCTGAGCTGACCACCCGCCCGGGGACCTCGGCCGCGCGGGCTTTTGCCCACCGGCCGGCGAGCCATTTTGACGTGCCCGGCGGCAGATACAAAAACGAGGGGAGAGTGGGGTGCGAGCCCTCCGAATGGCTGGTCTCAGGCTGCGCGATTTCGAGGGCTGCCGTCTGCTCCCCATCTTCCCGGATCCACGCCAGCGCGCAGTTCGTCGTCCCCAGATCAATGCCGATGCGGAACACGGCTATTGCATGCGGATATGAAATTCCAGCTTCCAGCGGTCGCCGGTCGGCGCGTGGACAAAAAACAGCTCGAGGTGGCCGAGCTCGGTCACCTGGGTTTCCACGCTCACCGGCACTTCCTCGCCCGGCTCATGCCCGGGCGGCGGCGGGATGGCAATTTCCAGGTGCGCGCTTTCCTCCAGTTCCGATACGCCAGGCAGAAGGTCGCCCGGGCGGTCGCCCGCGCGGACCTCCGAGTGAAAGAAGCGAAATTCCGAGACCTCCCCGGTGTAGAGAAAAAATACCTGCCCGACAATCGCGTGGCTCGTGCCCTCCTCCATCCCCTGCGGAGCGACGCAAAGCGCTTTGGTGACCGGGCGGCGTCCGGGAACCGCAAGCGAGGCCGCCTCCATTCCTATATAGTAAGACCTGGCGGTGCCGGACTTGATGCGCAGTCCGTTTCCGGTGGCGCGAAGCCGTGCATAGATGGCTGCGCCGAGGGCGACGGCGTGGTCTGCCTGCGCGCCTTCGAGCTCCCTCACCGGATCCCCCGCCCACTGGCTGAGGAGCTCCAGAACCCGTCTGCGCAGCGCTGCCGCGTTAAAAACCCCTCCGTTGAAGAGGACGGCATCGGGGATCAGCAATGGCGAGCGGGCGATCCTCTCTGCCCCGCCGATGACATCGAGCAGGTGAGGGGACGAGGAGACGTTGGCCTTGGCGCGTGTGAGGAACCGGGCGAGATGCTTCGAGATCGCTGCGTCGGCCGCGTAGGGCAGCCCGGACTCCCGGATCCCTCCGGCGCGGCGCATGGCTGGCATCTCCTCCGGGGCGCAGATCGGAAAAAATCCGTTGATGGCGATATCGGCCACCTCGTCGCGCGTGAGCGAGGTCCGGGCGGTTGAGGCGATGAGCTTGCTGCTGCGCGAGGGGATTGCGAGCGGGGCTTCTGCCAGCGCGGGGTCTGAGAGCAGCGCCTCCTTGGCCGATCGCACTGCCTGGACCAGAGCCAGAAACTGCCATTCGTCCAAGGGCTTTCCGGAGGCGGCAAGCTTTTCTGAAACGGCATGTGCCAGCGCGAGGTCCATGTTATCTCCGCCGAGCAGCAGGTGTTCCCCGACGGCTACGCGCTCGAGGGAAAGCTCCCCGTCGCGACCGGTCACTGCGATGAGGCTGAAGTCTGCCGTGCCGCCGCCGACATCGCAGACGAGAAGCAAATCTCCGGCGCGAGCCTGCTTCCTCCAGCCCGGCCCCTGGCTTTCCAGCCATGCATAGAATGCGGCCTGCGGCTCTTCTAGCAAGGTGACCTCGCCGAGCCCGGCAAGCTGCGCGGCTTCGAGGGTCAGCCCTCGCGCCGTCTCGTCAAATGACGCGGGAACCGTGACGACCACATGCCCGGCGTCCGGGGCGTCCCCTGCCGATTTTGAGATCTCGATCAGGTGTTCGAGGAGCTGCCGGGAAACTTCCAGCGGCGACCACTTGTGGGCGATGGCGTCGCTGGCCCAGGGGAGGACCGGTCCGCTCCGGTCAACGTGCGGATGGCAGAGCCAGCTCTTGGCCGATACGATCAGGCGATCCGGCTGCAGCGATCCGCGATCCCGCGCAAACGTCCCCAAAACCCAGCCGCGCGGCATTTTTGCCCACGGGAGAGCGGGGGTTCCTTCCGGGAACTCCCCCTCGGCGGGAAGATAGACGGCCGAGGGGAGGAGAGCTTTTTCTCCGATGCCGTTCGCGGACACCGCCTGCGTAATCTGCAAAATCTCCGGGCACGATTCGGCCGCCGCCCGCGCGACCGCGCAGTTGCTTGTCCCAAGGTCAATTCCCAGATAGCTGCTCATCGTTTCCTTTTTTCAATGGGTTTGCTTTCGATCCCGCTCAGCGAAGCTCGACCTCGGCGGGCGCAATGACCGGCCAGGGTTGCCTCTCGGTAATGCCTGTGATCCGAGGGAGCTTCACGGAGGGCGACATCCAGCCCGGGTGCAGCAGCTTGCCTTGGTAGGGCGGGCGATCCGGCACCATGCCGAGCAGGCGGTGGGCGGCCGCATCGTAGCCCGGCTCGAGCGCTACCCGGTCGCCTTCCTGGCCGGGATGGACCGGCTGGATGTCAAAATACTCGTCGAGCACTTTCCGGCATCCTGCGTGAACCACCCGCGCGGCCGCGCCGACCTGCGCGTCCGTCGCGCCGGCAATCTCCTCCCTCGCGAAATCCACCAGGCGCCCATGCTCCTGCAAAAGTGCCAGGAAGGCGATGATCTCCGCCTCCGGACGTGGAGGTGCGAGGCAAACGGAAGCCGGCTCGCTCGGCCTGGCCGGCTGCGCTTCCGCCCGCGCGCCCAGGAAAAGAAAAGCCATTCCGCACAGGGCAGAAAAAATCTCGACGGCGACGGTCGCGTTCGGATCCGGGAAAACCAGGATCCCGACATTCAAGACGAGAATCCCCCCGGCGGCTCCAATCAATAGTTTTTTTGCCATCGGACAATTCTGCAAAATGATGCGCGGGATGGCAATCCTGAGGTTGCTTGCTGAGAATGCCGGCCTGTTCGCAGGGGGAAGAAATCTGAACTTCCGGGTTGCGTTGGGCTGAAGGATTTTAGAAGCTGTCCCGAGAGAAATGAGTAAGTTCTTCTGATCCCTATGATTTCCGATCCCTCCCCGACGTCCCGATCAAAACCGACCGTCACCGGGCGCGAAGCGCGTTTCGCCGAGGATGAAGTGATCGTTTCGAAGACCGACCTCAAGGGGGCGATCACCTACGCCAACGATGTTTTTGTCCGGATTTCCGGCTACACGGAGGCGGAGCTTCTCGGGCAGCCGCATAACATTCTCAGGCACCCGGCAATGCCACGGTGCGTATTCCAGCTCCTGTGGACAACCATCCAGGGCGGGCAGGAAATTTTTGCTTATGTTCTGAACCTGGCGAAAACCGGCGACGAGTATTGGGTGTTCGCGCACGTGACTCCCAGCTACGATTTGTCCGGGAGGCACATCGGATACCACTCGAACCGCCGGGTTCCTCACCCCGAGGCCCTTGCGAAAGTTCGCCCGCTTTACGCAGCCCTCCTCCAGGAGGAAGCCAGGCACGCCTCGCACAAAGATGGAACGGCCGCCTCGTTCCGGCTCATCGAAAAAACCCTCGCGGATAGCGGCCTGACATACAGCCAGTTTGTCTTTGGGCTTTGCGAGCAAACAAAGCTGGAAAATCTGACTCGCTAATCCCCCCCAACGACTTCTTTCCATGCTTTTCTTCAAAAAGAAACCTGCGCCGCTCCCTGAAGACAGCTTCCGAACCGCGCAAGCGGCTCCACATGAAATCCAGGACGATGGAACGGTGGAAAAAATCACAGAGATGTGCCACCAGGCTGCCCAAGGCGACCTGGAGGCTCGGATTATCGGCCTGAGCGAGCACCCGAAGTTTGGCGGGTTGGCGCGTGCGATTAACTCGATGCTCGACATGGCGGATTCCTTCGTCCGCGAATCCTCTGCTGCCATGCTGTGCTGCAGCCGCAATGAGTTTCACCGTCCGATTTTGCTGCGTGGGCTCAAAGGGGCCTACCGCGCGAGCGCTGTCCTCAATAACCGGGCGGGGGCCCAATTGAAAGCCAGCAGCGATTCGCTGGCCCTCGTGGCCCGGCTTGCTTCCGATAACACTCTTGCGATCAATGCGGTAGCGGCTGCTTGCGAGGAGCTCCACGCAACAGGGGGCCAGATCTCCCGGCAGGCAGACGGCGCGTTGCAGCTTTCGAAAAGCGGCCTGAACCATGGAGAGGAGGCCCTCAATAAAATGGAGATCCTCGAAGCTGCTTTTCGGCAGGTTGACAGCATCGTCGCCCTCATCCTCGGCATTTCAGAGCGGACAAACCTCCTGGCTCTGAATGCCTCCATCGAGGCCACCCGCGCAGGAGCCCATGGAAACCGCTTCGCCATTATTGCCCACGAGGTCAAGGAGCTCTCGAAAAACTCCGCATCTGCGACCGAGGGGATCCGCACGCAAGTGGACCTGATGCGGCAATCGGTGGAAGCTGTCAGCCACCTGCTCCGGACGATTCACAGCTCGCTTTCCGCCACGACTTCTTCGGCGTCCACGATTGCGGCTTCCATTGGCGAGCAAGTGGCCGCAACGAACGAGATCGGCCAGCAAATCGCCGATCTCACGGCCAACTCCAAAACCGTTGCCGACCGGGTCTCCCGCTGCTGAGTCGGGCTTGGGCCTAAGCCGGCTCAGGCGATCGCCTTGATGAGAAGCGTGGCGTTATGGCCGCCGAAGCCGAACGAATTGCTCAGGACGGTTTTGAGCTTCGCTTGGCGCGCGACGTTTGGCACGCAATCGAGGTCGCATTCCGGGTCTGGGTTGTCGAGGTTGATTGTCGGCGGGACGATGCCGTGCTTGATCGCGAGGGCGCAGGCGGCGAGCTCGACTCCGCCCGCCGCTCCGAGCAGGTGCCCGGTCATGGATTTCGTCGCGCTGATCATCGTCTTTTTCGCGTGGTCGCCGAGCGCTGACTTGATCGCTTTCGTTTCGCAGATGTCGCCGAGCCCGGTGGATGTCGCGTGGGCGTTGATATAGTCAATTTCCTCAGCGTTCACCTGGCCGTGGCCCATGGCAATCGTCATCGCGCGGGCCGCCCCTTCGCCTTCCGGCATCGGCGCGGTCATGTGGTAGGCATCTGCCGTGCAGCCGTAGCCGGAAATCTCGCAATAGATCTGCGCCCCGCGGCGTCTGGCGTGCTCATATTCCTCAAGAATCATGATGCCGGCCCCCTCGCTCATGATGAACCCATCGCGGTCGCGGTCGAATGGGCGGCACGCCTTCTCCGGCTCGTCGTTGCGCAGGCTCACCGCCTTCATCGCCGTAAAGCCTGCGATGCCAAGCGGGGTGATCGTCGCCTCGCACCCCCCGGCAACAAAAGCATCGGCATCGCCGAATTTGATGATCCGCCATGCCTCGCCCAAGGAATTGTTTGCGGTGGCGCAGGCGGTCACGATGCACATGTTCGGCCCGCGGAGGTCGTATTCCATCGAGACGATCCCGCTGGCCATGTTGGAAATCATCATGGCGATGGTGAACGGCGATACGCGCGACGGCCCGCGCTCAAGCAGCCGTTTGCACTCGTCCTCCATCGTCCGAAGCCCGCCAATCCCGCTGCCGATCATCACGCCGAACCGGTTGTGATCGACCTTGTCGAGGTCGATCCCGGAATCCTCGATCGCCATCTTCGTCGCCGCCATCGCAAACTGGGTGAAACGATCCGTGCGCTTTGCGGATTTGGGGTTTTTAAAATACCTGACCGGATCGAACTCTTTGATCTCGCCCGCGATTTTGCAATCGAACTTGTCCGAGTCGAAAGCGGCATATCGGCTGATGCCGCTGCGGCCCTCGGTGAGGGATTGCCAAAATGTTGTGATGTCGTTGCCGATGGGGGTGACGACACCGATGCCGGTCAGTACTACTCTTCGCTCGCTCATGTGATGGATTTTAGCGTGTTTACGGTTGCAGAACGTGCAACTAGGCGGGATCGAGGGATGGTTGGCAATGAAATTTTTCTTGATGGCGATAAAAAGTTAGAAAGAAACCGGCTTGACTCGCTCGTTCAAACTCCCGCACCGGGGGCATTTGGCGAGGGGATGGGGAGAGCGGTCTTCAAATTCCATGCAGCATATCGGGCAGCGGAGGCGGTTTCTCACCGAGCGGCTGGCATCCACCCGGCGAACCACCTCGTAGCTGATCCAGAAAAAAAAGATTCCGATGAGGAAGACGAGCAGGCAGGTGAAGACCAGCCATTCAAGGGGAAGGGAGATCATGGCGCGGAGCGGAGACCCCATTGAAATGTGACGCCCCCCCACGCCGTGCTATCAGGGCCATTGGCAAATCGGATCCCGCGCAGGACCTCGGCAGATTTTTTGTCCAGCGCCTCGTCCCCTGAGCTCTGCTGGAAAAATAAATGCGCGACGGTGCCGTCTCCGCGCACGGCAGCGAGAAATGCCGCAGTGCCGGGATTCGAGCCGGATGGGGGCAGCAGCCGGGAGTCCGGCGGGAGGTCCGGCATGCGGCTGGCGAGCGACCCGGTGGCTGCCAAACGCACAAAAGGAAGAGGAGCCCGGTTTGCCTGGCGGGCTCCCGCTTGCAAAAAAACAGGTGCCGGCGCCGAGGCTGGAAAAAACATGGAAGTTGCCGGTGGGGAGGCTGGCAGGGGATCTAAAGCCACCCTTGCCGCATTGTATTGCGGGGCGTAGTTCCCGGAGGTCGCGATGTCGGCCAGCGGAAGCCCCCGGCCGGGCGCAAAAACGGCCGGGTCGGCGGATTCCAGCAGCGCCGCGAGGCGCGCGGACTCGGCAGAACCAGCCGGTGCGCAATAGACCCTCGCCGAGTCAACTGTCCCCGCTTCCTGCCGCGGGTAAATGATGGAAAAAAGGAAAAACAAACCGGCGTGGATCATGGCGGCCGCCGTCAGCGCGGCTGGAAGGATGAGGTGAAGGTGGTGTCGGCCGGGCCAGTAAAAGATGAAGCCCGCTTTCATCTCGGGCCCTCATGATTCGTGGCGATGACCGTCGGGTACCCGAGCCCGAGGGCGACCGACATGACCCGCGCCACCAGATCGAACGGAGCCAGGCGATCGGCCTTGATGATGACCGTCCGCTTGCGGCCCTCGCCCGAGGCGAGGCGCGCGCGGAGCATTTCAAGGGAGACCTGCTCGTTCTCAAAAAATACTGCCGCGAGCGGTGCGGCCGTGACGCTCACCACTTGGGGATCCCTCTGGGGAGCAAGAAGGAACGGGGAGTCGGGGACGGAAACCTCCACGCCCGGCTGCAGAAGAAAGGACGTGCTCAGGACGATAAAAAAGATCAGGGAAAGGACGACGCCCAGCGAGGGGGCCACAAAGAGGAGTGCCGGGTGCAGGCCGGGCGAGCGCTCCAGCTTCACGGGGCATCAGCCGGGCCATCCGGCATGCAGAGGATTTCAATGGTTTCGATGGCCGCGCGCTCGATGTCGTGCAGGACGGCGCTGACCCTCGCGGAGAGGTAGCTGTGCGCGACAAAGGCAGGGATCGCCACCGTGAGCGCCGCTGCGGAAGTGAGAAGGCTCTCGTAAACGCCTCCGGCGATTTCCGCCGCCGTCGCATAGCCGCCATGCGCGGAAATCTGCTGGAACGCGCTCAGCAGGCCGAGGACCGTCCCCAGCAGGCCGATCAACGGCGTGGCATAGGCGATCGTGCTCAGAAGGGCAAGGTTGCGCTCGAGGCGAGGCACCTCGAGCTGCCCGGCCTCCTGCGCGATCTCCCGCAGCTCGGGCCGCGGCGCATCGTGCTTCAAAATGACCGCGTGCAGCACGCGCGCAACCGGCCCGGGAGACCCGGCACATTCCTGCAGCGCTTCAGTGAAATTTTTCCGCCGCAGGAGGTTTGCCAGCCCGCGGAGGAAGTCCCCGGTATGGATCGAGGACCGGTGAAGCGAGAGGAGACGCTCCAAAAAGACTCCGAGGGCAGTCACGCTGCACAGAAGTATCAACCACACGAGCGGCCCGCCTTTTTGCACAAGTTCCAACATGGTAGCAGGCTCATAGCACCGAACCGGATCGAGCGCGAGCCCGGATTTTCAATCCGCTCTGCGCTTTACATTCCAGCCTGCGGTCAGCCACTCTCCCGGTGCGCCATGATTGAACGTCTCGAACGCCATTTTTCCCGCTTCGCCATCCCCGGGCTGATCCGGTATGTCGTCGCGCTCAACGCCCTGGTTTTTATCCTGATCAAGCTGTGCCCGGAATACGCGCAGGTGCTCGAGCTCGATCCGGCGGCCCTCCGGCGCGGCGAGGTCTGGCGCCTGGTGAGCTGGATCTTTCTTCCGCAGACCCAGGACTTCTTCTGGATCATTTTCTACCTGATGTTCACCTGGTGGCTCGGTGACCTTCTCGAGCAGAGCTGGGGGGTGTTCCGGCTGAACGCCTATTACTTCCTTGGGATGGCTCTCTGCATCGCCTCGGCCTTCCTTTTCGGGGCCTCGGACGGAAATCTTTTTCTCAACCTCTCGCTTTTCCTTGCCGTGGCAACGCTGGCGCCCAACCTCGAGATCCTGCTCTTTTTTATCCTGCCCGTGAAGCTCAAGTGGGTGGCGATCGTCAGCTTGGTTTTTCCCGCCGGAGTCCTGCTGCTCGGGTCGATGGGGCAAAAGATGGCCGTCGTGATGTGCCTCGGGAACTACCTGGCCTTCTTCGCCCCGGCGTATTATCGTGGGGTATCCGCCCGCCAGCGCGTGCGCGGGCGGAGGGCGCGGTTCGATTCCGCGAAGCTCGCGGATAGCGAAACCCTCCACCGGTGCGCCATTTGCGGGGCCACGGAGCTCTCCTTCCCGGACGCGGATTTTCGGGTCGCGGCGGACGGCCTGGAATACTGCGGCAGCCACCTGCCCGGACGCAAAAAGCAGGGCTGACATGGGTGCATGTTACCACCATGGGCTGAAAGGTAGGGGCAGACCTCCGGGCTGACCTCCTGCGGCTGGCCGGGCTGACCTCCTGCGGCTGGCCGGGCTGACCTCCTGCGGCGGGCCGGGGACGTCCCGCCCTACCTCGGTAACTTTCGCGTCATGCACCCGGCTGACATTTTCTCCGGCTTTTTCGCTTGCGTTCCCTTGCGGATGGGTGTCCATTTCCGCCCATGAAATTCCTTGAGCCCGCCGAGTTGATCGAGTTCCAGAACTGGCGCTACGCCACCAAGAAATTTGACCCGGCGCGAAAGATTTCCGCTCCGGTCTGGGAGGCGCTCGAGGCCGCGCTGGCGCTCACTCCATCAGCCTACGGGCTCCAGCCCTGGCAGTTTTTTGTGGTGGCTGACTCGGAGCTGAAATCGGCGCTGCGGACGCATTCGTGGGATCAGCCGCAGGTGACCGACTGTTCTCACCATGTGGTTTTTGCGACGAGGAACGATTTGGACGAGGCGTTTGTTGACAGGCACATCGCCCGCATTGTGGAGGTTCGCGGGGTGACGCCTGAGGCGATGGGGTTCTACAAGGACATGATCGCCTCGGATCTCCTGAGCGGCCCCCGCTCGAAGTGGGTTCGGGAATGGGCCGCGCGCCAGGCCTATATCGCGCTGGGAAATTTCATGACCTCTGCGGCGCTTCTTGGCGTGGACACCTGCCCGATGGAGGGCATGGATCCTGAAAAATATGACGAGATCCTGAGCCTTCCAGCGAAGGGGTTCCGATCCGTGGTGGCGTGCTCGGCTGGGTATCGCTCGAAGGACGACCAATACGCGGCCCTCCCCAAAGTTCGCTTTTCGAAAGCTGACCTCATCCAAACCCTGTAAATGTCGGAGCACGCCTCCGGTGCGCCACGGGTTTCAGACGATCTCCGTCGGATTCTCGCTGCGGCGGACGGGCAGGCGATGCAGGTTTCGGAGATCCTCCGGCATTCCGATGGCCGCGGGCTGCAGACGATCGCGATCATCCTCTGCCTCCCGTTCCTCTCGCCGGTTGCCATCCCTGGGCTCTCTGTTCCGTTCGGCGCTGCGATCGCGATCTGCGGGCTGCGGATCGCATTCCGCCACCAGCCGTGGCTGCCCGGAGCGCTCATGCGGCGGAGCATCCCGTTCCCGGTTCTGGATAAGATGCTCCGCTTCGGGATTGCTGCCTACTCCCGGCTTGAGAAATCTCTTCGTGCCAGGTGGCTGGTTTTCACCGGAAGCCATACCTCGCAAATGGCGGCCGGGCTCTCCATCTCGCTCGCTGCAGTCTTGATGAGCCTCCCGAT
>Ga0194058_10000139_pt1:2500-30222 | contig 30222 bp, 23 predicted proteins | sample SepL4417m_MetaG_FD_155490 | JGI IMG/M metagenome (GOLD analysis project Ga0194058, IMG submission 155490) | Anoxic zone freshwater microbial communities from boreal shield lake in IISD Experimental Lakes Area, Ontario, Canada - Sep2016-L442-17m | ecosystem: Environmental > Aquatic >... | reverse complement strand
GATTGGCTCATCGGCATCGTCGGCAATTCGGCCCACACGCGATTCTATGGCAAGGAAAATGACCGCATGCCGGTCTATGTGGAATCGGCGACCGATACGAAGAAGAACGTCCTCAGCCAGCAAGAGTTGGAACTGCTGGTCGATTGGTTGCGCGGAGAGTGGTACGAACCGGAAAAGAGTTCTCCGTGAGGCACAACCGAGACCGAACGGGAACTGTTTCGAGAGAAATGCCATGCCGTGGTGAAGGAACCGTAAGTTTCACGCCGCCGAAAGCGGGCATGGCCTGGTTCTGGATGATCGTTTTTAGCTCCTACTTGTAACGTCATCAATCCTCAAAATTGATGCGTTCGCTTTCAATCACCAGCGGGCGTTTCAAGACCTGCGTGTGAATTGCTCCTATGTACTCTCCAAGAATACCCGTAAAGAATAATTGAACAGCACCGAAGAAGAAAATGCCGATGACCAGCGGGGCAATGCCCACCTGGAAGTTGTTCCAGAAGACAAGCTTGTAGGCAAAGTAAAGAACGGCCGTCAACAGGCTCAGTGCTCCGATGCAGAAGCCGGCGAACGTGGCCAGCCGCAGGGGGATTTTTGAATGGTTCGTGATGCCCAGCATCGCTAGGTCATAGAGCGTATACAAATTATTCTTGGTCAACCCGCGTTTGCGCGTGGGTTGGGTGAAAGGGATCATATAACGCGGGAACCCCACGTCGCAGATCAGCCCCCGGAAATAGGGGTATGGATCATCAATGCGCCGCAGGACGTCCACCACCGCCCGATCATAGAGTCCGAAACCGGTGACGTTGTCCAGCAGATCGATATCCGCGAGTTTGCGAGCGATATAGTAGTACGTACCGCGGATGAAAAAGAACAGGCGAGACTCTTCGCTCTTTGTTTTTTGGGCCAGGACAATCTTGTATCCGCTTTCCCAAGCACGAAGGAAATCCGGGATCATCTCCGGCGGATCCTGGAGGTCGGCGACAACACTGATTACGGCATCCCCACGAGCCTGTAGCATTCCGTAGTACGGCGAACGGATATGCCCGAAGTTTCGCGTGTTGAGAATCACTTTCACATTCTTATCGGTTTCCGCTAGTCGCTTGAGGATTATCCGCGTTTTGTCCCTGGAGGCATTGTCGATGAAAATGTGTTCGTAACGATAGTCCGTTGACGCGTCAAATACGGCCTTGACGCGCCGATAGACCTCCTCGACGTTGTCTTCTTCGTTGTAACAGGGAGTGACAACACTGACGAGTTTCTTTGGCATTATGTGATCTCCCAATTGAGACTGTCCACCACGCATCCTAAATTCTGAAGCATTCGATGGTTTAGTCGCTGTTCAAAAATAACTTAGCCGTTTATATCCAGGCATCTTCGTATTTTCCGGGGTTTCTTTGGGAATGGCTAAGTCCACGAAAACGAAACGGCTAAGTTATTTTTGAACAGCTCCTTAGATTAGGGTAGGGTAGTCGGATTATCGTTCAACGTCGGAATCTGCTCATCAAGTTTTGAGCCAAAGGCCAATCGCGGACGACATTCCGTCGCGCCATCCATCATGATCTCAAGGAGCAGTGGGCCTTTGTGGCCGGCGATTAAACTCAATACTCGATCCGTATCCGCTGCGTTATCGGCACGATGCGCCTCGATCCCATAGGCCACTGCAATATCCGTGAATGACGGTCTGCTATAACCTTTTCGAGTGGATTGGTCACGACCGTCAAAGTACATATCCTGGAAATTCTTGACCATGCCTAATACCGAGTTGTTCATTACGATAATGGTGATATCCAGTGCCAAACGCCGAAGGGTATCCAATTCCTGAATATTGATTTGTAGACTACCGTCACCGGTGATCACCACGGATTTGGCTTTGGACTGAATAGAAATCCCAATTGCAGCGGGCAAGGCAAATCCCATCGCTCCCATGCCGCCACTATAATGAACGGCCTGATTCGGCGAAAGACGCAGGTTATGTGCTGCCCACATTTGATGATTGCCTACATCGCAAACATAGTCCACGGGTTGGTCCGCAAGAAGGTGATTCAGTTTTTTGATAATCTCACTAGGGCTAATCACCCAGTCTGAATATTCATTGATTTGAGCATGGTCGCGCTGTAACGAGATATCCAACAACCATGACTTCTCCAGATTAGGAAATGTATCTGAACCGAGAGGAAAGCCCTTAAAAAAACTTTCAGCCGATGCACAGATATTGAGATCGGCATGAATTCGATTCCCCAATTGGCAAGGATCAATGTCAATCTGGACGATACGCGCTTTACGGGCAAAGTCATTCGTGTCGGCCCCGGTCTGCCGCACGTCGAGACGAGCACCCAGAACCATGAGTAAATCGCAGTTCTGAACAGCCCAGTTAGCCTCGCGATTTCCATAACTGCCGATCAAGTTGAAGTAATGCTCGCGCGCAATTATCCGCTCATGCCCCATGAGCGTGGAAACATAGGGAATACCCAGAGCCTCAGCCATCAACAGCCATCCGTCCATTGAGTTAGACCAACTCGCGCCGCCACCGATGCAAAATAATGGTCGCTTCGATTCACTGCACAAGACTTTCAGGCGTTTCAGATCGATTGGGTTTATCTCGGGACCGGCACTCACTTCTAATGGTATGTTCAACCATTCATCCACCAGGGAATTTGAAATATCCGCTCTTTGAACATCATTGGGTAGATCCAGCAACACGGGGCCTTGACGCCCACTCAAGGATATCGTCAATGCCCGATGCAATTCAGGCAGAAGGTCTTCGGCGCGATCTACCCTCGCCGCATATTTGGTCACCGAACGTACAACCTGGACAATATCGAGTTCCTGAAAACCTTGCTGCCTTATGCCGCGTGCTCCTTTAAGCTCGCGGGTGTTCACTTGACCCGTGATAAACAGACAGGGAACGGAGTCAAACCAACAACTGCCAATACCCGTCAGCAAATTCGTCGCCCCAGGGCCACTGGTACCCATTGCCAGAGCAATTGTTTTTCCCTTGGAATACCTTGCCACACCCTCTGCGGCAAACGCCGCGGATTGTTCATGGTGCATCGAGATGATATTGAACTTGCCTGATTGCGCGAAGCTATCAAGAAGATGGGTAATCATACCGCCCACGAGTTCAAAGCAGGTTTGAACACGATGCGCAATGAGGAATCGGGCGACAGCGTCGGAGGCTTTCAATGTTAAGTCTCAATTTGCAAGAAAATAGCCAAGTAGGCTGTCCGTTTAGAACAAAGAAAGTTTCCTGCTTTTAGCATCGTGTTTTCGTACGAATTCCGCGATTCCCTTGATCGCCTCTCGCAAGGTGATGCTCACCATAAGCCCCAATTCCTGTTTCGCCCGAGTCACCTGCGGAACATAGCGCGCGGGGATCCCGTTTGGAACCGGTTTCTCCAGAACATTTACGGCTATGTCATCGCCCACGGTTTGTGCCACGCAGCGAGCTAGGTAGTCGATCGTCACGTCTTCGTCCGAACCTACATTATAAGATCTACAGGAGACCCCGCGAAACAGAATCTTCCAAAGCCAAATCGCCAAATCGGCAGCATACAAATAGGACCTAAGCGGCGTTCCGTCACCACGGACAATAATTGGCCCCCCGGCCAATGCGTCGCGAATAAAGTTTCCGATGGCAAAATGCGAGTCCAGCGGCAAATAAGGTCCGACGAAGGCAAAACACCTCGCGATCTTCGCCTCAATCCCATAACTTCGAGCGTATACGGAGCAGAGGTGTTCGGCAAGTCGCTTCCCTTCGCCATAAGCCGAGGCCGGATCCAGAGGGTCTGGCCCCCCACGGTAATCCTCCGGCACATTGGCAACGTCGGGCGGCTGCGGGCCATAGACGGCACCGGAACTCGTAAGCAGGAACTTTTTCGCCCCACAATGCCTGGCGAAATCGAGCGTCCGCCGGGTGCCGGCCACAATCGTGTCGAGCATGAGCAGCGGCGACTCGGCGTTCAGGGCTGCACTGGCGGCCGTGGCCGCATGAACGACATGCGAAAAATGTCCCTCCGGAAACTCAAACGACGTCACGTCTCCTGCGTGGAAAGACAAGGCTGGCTGTCCCGCCAAATGCGGCATTTTTCGCAGGAATGCGGCTGGATTGCGCGATAGAACAAGAGCCTCGGCACCCAAGTTTAACTTCTGGTTGGCCCAAAGGAAGGTCTCGACCAGCCACATTCCAAAGAAGCCGGTTCCCCCGGTGATGAAGAGCCGCTGGCCGCGCAGTTCCTCCCAGTCGTCTCGCGTGTGGGCGAGTACGTGGTCTAGGTCTTCGGGAGATAGGGTCGGGGTAAACACAGTAGGTTTAGTATAGCATATTCGGGGTATTTAGTCGGAAAAATCCGAGATTTCAGGAAGCTCGGCCGCGATCTGCTCTCGCACTAACTGGTGGCGCGATCGCTCTTCATCAGTGGCCTGTCGGTAAATGCGGTGATCCCGTTTCTCATTCATAGTTGCCACCCGGCTCGGGGTTCCAAATGATATCGAAGTACGGCATTTTCACCCCCCGCGCTAATATATACTCCTCGCGGTTGCGACCGACACTAACCCGAAGTGCTAACGAGGTTGCTAAGTCGTTACCTCGCTGGCACTTCGGGCTAGTATGATTTGTGACAATCTCAACTGCGGGCAGTGTAACTGCGTTCGGCGCAGGTCTCCTGACCCCGCTGAAACGCTCGACCGAAGGTCTTCCGATGAATGGGAGACCTTCGGTCGGGGGTGTGGCTCGGTCGGGAGACCCGGCCACAACAGGGGGCGAAGTATCGCGCGCAGCCTCATTCTCGCGCCGACGATGCTGCGCTCGACCCCAGCACCAGGCTTCAATGGTCCTACCGATTCGATTGCAACCAAGCGTTCAGATCGGCAGTGGAGTTGAAATCGAGCAGGGCTTCGCCGAGTTGCTCGAGGCGGTCGGCAGATAGAGTTTCAATCTGCTCTTCCGCTACCGGATCAAGATCGCCCAGCCGCTTGCGGAGCTGGCGCAGAAGCACCTTGCGCTCATGATCCAACCCCTCCTGCCGTCCCTCCTGCCGTCCCTCCTGCCGGCCCTCCTGCCGGCCCTGCACCAAACCCCTTTCCAAACCTCTTTCCAAACCTCTTTCCATCCAACTAGTTACGATTTCCATTACACCCTCCTTCTCTTGGGGGGAAAGGCCCTTTAGCTCTGCCCCGAATTGTTGTTCTTCCTTCATTGTAAGCCGCAGATACGAGTCGATAAACCCGGAGATCAGTTCCCGCCGCGCGGGGTCAAGCTGCAACTTGGCCAGCATTCGTAAACAGGCCAGCTTGACCCGAGCCGCCTCTTTTGGCCCCCTCTGCATGTTCGCCATCAACGCCGCAAGGATCGGGCTGGTCCGGTTCTCGAAATCCTGCCACGCCAGTTGGTTCAGTTGCACAACCCGATACCGGAACGACAACACGGCCAAGTCCGGAAAGTCGATACGGTACTCGTCGGGTTCCCGCTCCTTTGGGGTCTGAAAAGAAAACACCGCGATCGGGTAGACGGGCAGGTCGTATTTTTCATGGAATCGGGCGAAGTAGGTAAACATCCGCTGCGGGAAGATGTCCTGCTGTCGAGCTTGCGCTTCGACGTGAACCAGGAAGCCCAATGGTTTTCCGCGGAACCGAGCCTTCGCCACTAGGTCCACTTCGTGACGTTCACCATGGGTGACGTCCGTGAAGACCTCCTTGTCGAGAAACTCCAGCGAGTCGGCATCCAAGTATTTCGCCAACTCCGGACAGAACACATCCAGGAAGTCCAAGAAGAACGTCGCCAGCAATTCCTTGAAAAGTCGGTCGTGATCCATGGATCTACTCCTGATGCGCGTGGAACCAAATCCTAGCAGAACACGGCGGCGCGCGGGTGTCAAGCTCCGCTCTGTTGTCAAGAGTTAAATTACCTTTCCTCGCATATCCCCTCACCCCCTGCCCCTCTCCCGGGGACGAGCGAGGGGAGTTCATAGGCCTCAATATCCTCGCGGCAGGCGACCAATGCGATGGGCGAGGTGCTGTCGGATTTTCCCTCACCCCCTGCCCCTCTCCCAGAGGGAGATGGGAGGCTTGCATAAAACCGACGGAACCACTCGGCGGTCCGGCGGATGGCTTCGGCCACGCTCCAGCGCGGTCGCCAACCAAGCTGATGCAGCGATTTATCGATGCACAAGCGCAGCACCCCCGCCTCATGGAGTTGATTCGGATCGCTTACGTCCTGCCATGCGCCGCTGCCCCAGGCCTGGACGAACAATTCCACAAGCTGACCGACGGGAATTTCCTCGCCGGGCACGGGGCCGAAATTCCAGGCGTCACACCAGGTGGGATCGTCGGACTCAAGCATTCGCGCAGCGAGTGAAAGGTAGCCGTCCAAAGGCTCCAAAACGTGCTGCCAGGGGCGAATGGCCCTCGGGCTACGGACCGGCACGGGCTGGCCGGGCTGGCCGGTCTGGAGGTGGCGTACCACGTCGGTGATGATGCGGTCCTTGGCCCAATCACCGCCACCGATGACGTTGCCGGCCCGCGCAGTCGCCAGTTTCACTCCGTGCCGCTGGAGGTGCTGGGGCGGAAAGAACGAACGGCGATAGGACGCGGCAACGATTTCCGCCGCCCCCTTGCTGGCACTGTAGGGATCGTGGCCGCCCAAGGCGTCGCACTCGCGATAGCCCCAGGTTTGCTCCCGGTTCTCATAGCATTTGTCGCTGGTAACCACCACGACCGCGCAAGGCTTTCCCAAGACGCGGATCGCTTCCAGGACATTTACCGTCCCCATCACGTTGACGTCGAACGTCTCGCGGGGATTGGCATAGCTCTCTCGCACGATGGGCTGGGCGGCTAGGTGAAAAACGACGTCCGGCGAGGCCGCCTTCAGCGCGATGTGCAGGCTTGCGCTGTCGCGAAGATCAGCCTCATGGTGCGCGGCGAGCAAGTCGCGAATGCCGGAAGCCTCGAAATTGCTGGGGGATGTGGGGGGAGCGAGCGCATAGCCCGTGACCCTGGCTCCCAAGGCATGTAGCCAGATCGAGAGCCAGGAGCCTTTGAAGCCGGTGTGGCCGGTAACGAAGACGGAGCGGCCGGCAAGTACAGACTTCATTGCCAAACCTTCCACGGGGCTTGATTGGAACTCCATAGTTTATTCAATGCCTCGTATTCGCGGTACGTGTCCATGGCGAAAAAGAAACCGTCGTGACGATAGGCGACGAGCTGCCCGTCGGCTGCGGCCCGGGCGAGTGGTTCCTGCTCCATGATGCAGTCGTCCCCGGACTTCAGATAATCGAAGAAGCGGCGGTGGAAAATGAAGTAGCCGGCGTTGATCCAGCCCTCAACTTGCGGTTTCTCCGCAAAACACTTCACCAAATCTCGTTCGTCCAGATCCAACAAGCCAAACCGCGAGACGGGTCGCACGGCGGTCACGGTGGCCATCTTGCCATGCGAGCGATGGAACGCCAGCAGTGCGTTAATATCGATGTTCGCCAGACCATCGCCGTAGGTGACCATGAATAGATCGTCATCCACAAATGGCTCGATCCGTTTGACTCGTCCGCCGGTCATCGTATCGGCCCCGGTATTCACCAGCGTGACGCAAAAATCCTGTTCGTCGTGAGCGCCATGATACTCGATCTTCTGTCGGCCGCTGCCCAAAGAGATCGTAAAATCATTGCTCATGGCCTCGTAGTTGAGAAAGTATTCGCGGATCACATTGCCACGGTAACCGAGGCAGATCACGAACTCCCGGAAACCATAATGGGCATACGATTTCATGATGTGCCAGAGGATCGGCCGCCCGCCGACTTCGACCATCGGCTTGGGCCGGAACTCGGTTTCCTCGCGTAAACGAGTACCTAACCCACCACAGAGTACGACAACCTTGGTCATCGGGAACCTTTCGGAATTTACGAAACGGCAACGGAATGAATTCCGTTCCGCACGGCCTTTTACGACGAACTTTCAAGTATAGCATATCCAAAAACTCCGCGCCAAAATGTCAAAACTGCAGATTGTAGGGTGCTTGGAGCGAACTGCCCGGCAAATGGTGGGTTGCGCACGAAGTCGAGACGCTGAAAGCACTTAGTCGCTGTTCAAAAATAACTTAGCCGTTTATATCCAGGCATCTTCGTATTTTCCGGGGTTTCTTTGGGAATGGCTAAGTCCACGAAAACGAAACGGCTAAGTTATTTTTGAACAGCTCCTTACCACTGTTTCAGATCAGTTCGCGTAACACACCGTTCGATGCTCCACCCACCCTACGGCGAGCCAGCAATGACAGCAAAAGATTATGATCGAGGCCGGAATTCGCCACCGCCAACCTCCCTGTCTTGCGAAGGCTGCCTAGCCTTCCTTCTTGCCGTAAGAAACCCTGAATTTACAGGCGTTTGTTCTGGCAATTCGCCTTGCTTGACGGCGACGCTTTCGGTATTTTCCGCCGTCCGTATATTTTTATCTATGAATGACTGCGCGTCTTTTCTGGAAAACCACTAACATTACCGAATGAACCACCGCCGTTGTCCTCGGATTTTAGGTCTGCGGCGAGGGGTCTTCGGGAAAGGGCCTTCATGGCGAGACAGCCAATCACAGCAGGCAGATGCCGTCGCGTGGCACTATGCGCACTGGTTGCGTTGATAGGGCTAGGATGGTCTGTCAGCTTCGGGCAGATGCCACCGGAGGGTCCGATGCTGGGGCCAGGGGGGCAGCCGATGCCCGCTGCCGGCTCTGTCCTGCCGATGCCCAGTCCGACTCCGCCCGGCGGCACGGTGCCTACCATGCCGCCGGAGGAGAACGTAGTCGAAGTTCGCGTGGAAGGGAATCGGACGATCGGCCTGGATAAGATTTTGCACAAAATTCGCACACGTGCCGGCCGGCCTTATATTGAGGAACAAGTCCAACAGGACGTTCGTGAGCTTAGCCGGATGGGGGTCTTCGCGGGTGTCCGAACACTCAACCAGCGAGTGCAGGGTGGGGTCATTATCATCTTCCAAGTAGCCGAGCGGCCGCTGCTCCAGGAGGTCATCATTGTCGGCAACGACACCTTCCTGACCTCGTATCTGAAAAAAGAGGCCGATCTCAAGGTGGGCAATGCGGCCGATCCCTTCGCCGTGGAAAACGGCCGTCACAAAATTGAAGATTATTATCAGCGGAAGGGCTATAGCAAGGTCCGAGTCACCGTCCTGGAGGGGAATAAGGCGGGTGATTTGAGAGCCGTGTTCGTGGTCAACGAAGGGCCGCGCCAAAGAATCTATTGGGTGAATTTCGTCGGCAACCAATTTGTGAGCGGTGCCAGGTTGAAAACGATCATTCAGACCCATCCGCCCTATTTCTATCTATTTGCCGGCGAGGTTGACCGCAAGCAAATCGATGAGGATGTGGCCAAGTTGACCGCCTATTACCGTAGCTTCGGTTACTTCTATGCCCGCGTCGGACGCGAACTGGAGTTCAATGAAAAGCAAAATTGGCTGACGCTCACCTTCGTGATCGACGAGGGGCCGCGCTACTCCGTTAATAATGTCTCGTTCCTAGGCAATAAGAAGATCGAGAACAGCCGTCTGGCCGAAAAGTTGAAACTGCTTAGCGGCCAACACTTTGACCAGAACCAGCAGAACATCGACTTGCAGAAACTCCGCGACGAGTACGGAGGCGATGGCTATGTGTTCGCCAAGGTTGAGGCCGATAACCGCTTTCTGAAAGAGCCTGGCAAACTAGACATCGTCTATAACGTCGAGGAAGGCTCCCGCTATCGGGTCGGCCGCATCAATATCGAGATCAAAGGTGAGAACCCGCACACGCAAATCATGACGGTACTCAACCGTCTGTCGTTCAAGCCGGGCGACATCGTCGATACCCGCGAGTTCGTGGCGAGCGAACGGCGACTGAAGTCCGCGCAACTCTACAAGGTCGAGCCGCAGAAGAACATCGAGCCGAAGATCGTTTACTCGCCACCGGAATCGGAAGACAAGGATACGGCGATCGCCGGCCGGCGGCGAACGAGCTACTACCGCGTGCCTGGCGGCGAAGCCCCCTTGCCACCGGGTGAAGGTTATCTCGATATCGACGTCAGCGCGGAATGCCAAGCACGAGAAGTGACCCCGCCACCGCAAAATACTCCTTATGCACCAGTCACCTATCCGCAGCCGACATTCCAAGGCCAGACCTTCCAGCAGTCAGCCTATACGAATCGGGTTTCCCCGGGACAAGCTTATCCACCTCCGCCCTACCCGCCAGTGCCTCGCCCGGCGGTAGTTCAAACGCGTTATGAACCCAGCGACGTTTTGGCACAACCGCAAGGACAGAGTTGGCCACCCGCCGCCTACGGCAGCAACAATGGATCCTCCGGCGAGCAACCGCCGCAGAGCAACTCTGTTCAGCAACAGCCGCCGGCCGCCACTCCCTACGGTGCCACGGCGGCTGCGCCGCCCTCGGCCTATCCTTCCGGTCCGGCGTATGAGGCTCCGCCAAGTTATGGTGCTCCTGCCGGCACCCGTCCCGCGTATGCTTACCCATCCTCCCCGGCGACTCCCAACGGAAGTGCCACGGGAGGCCCAGGCAGCGGTCAGAGCCTCTACACGCCCGCTGGCCCGGCGGCAAACCGCCCCGTGGCCCAGGTCGCCGCAGCCGGCGACATGTACAGCAATCCCGAGCCTTGGATGATTCCAACGCCCACCGGCGATCCTCTTCGCGATCTCCCAGTCCAGATTTCGCCCGAAGAAACGCAAACGGGCCGGCTGATGTTCGGCGTCGGCGTGAACTCCGATGCCGGCGTGGTGGGCAACGTCACACTCGACGAACAGAACTTTGATTGGACGAAAGCACCCAGAAGTTGGGAAGACATCATGGAAGGCCGCGCCTTTCGCGGTGCGGGGCAGCGGTTCCGCTTGGAACTGGTGCCCGGCACCCAGGTCCAACGCTATATGGTCAGCTTTCAGGAGCCCTACATGGGGTTCTTGGAGAATAAACCGATAAGCTTCGGCCTAAGCGGGTTTTTCTACCAGCGGCTTTATTCGGAATGGACGGAAAGCCGCGCGGGGGGAAGTGTCAGCCTCGGATACCAGTTCACGCACGACTTGACGGGCAGCATGCGATTTCAAGGTCAGGACGTTGACATCAAGAATCCGGCCTATCCCGTACCGAGCCTGATGGAAGTTCTGGGGCATAACCAGCTTTACACAGTCTCGGCCTCGCTGTCCCACGACACCCGCGACAATCCATTTCTGGCCTCGGAAGGACACTTGCTCTCGGGCACGTTCGAGGAAACTTTTGGCACGTTTCAGTATCCGCGGGCATCGATCGAATGGAGCCAATACTTCCGTATTTTTGAGCGTGCCGACCGTTCGGGCAAGCATGTGCTGAGCCTTTCAGCCCGGGCCGCCTACTCAGGCGATCAGACGCCGATCTTCGAGCGATTTTATGCGGGCGGTTTCTCGTCGATCCGCGGCTTTGCCTTCCGCGGCGTGACGCCGCGGGATCCAGTCTACGGCATGGGTGTAGGCGGCGATTTCCAGTTGCTGACCACGGCACAGTACATGTTCCCGATTACGGCCGACGACATGCTCAAAGGCGTGGTGTTCGTCGATGCGGGCACGGTGGAACCGACCCTCAGCCAATGGGTCGACAAGGTCCGCGTGGCCCCCGGCTTCGGCTTAAGAATCTCGATTCCAATGATGGGGCCAGCCCCGATTGCCTTGGACTTTGCCTTCCCAGTCAGCCAGCAGAAGGACGACCAAACGCAGGTCTTCAGCTTCTTTGTGGGCTTTAATAAATAGTTTTAACGGACACTTGCATTTCCGCGCGATTTCAGCCTAGAATGAGGTGGATGCTTATGATGGATCATTCGATCGGGGGGGGAGATCATGCCCGAGCCTTGGTTGTGGATTGCGTGCGCGATGGTCGCTGTGGTTGTTTTGCTCATGTGGTGCCCTTATCGGGCAACCGCACGGGAAGCTCGTTTGACGCAAGCCCGCAAGGAGTTCCACAAGCAGCGAGAATGGCTTGAGGTGAAGTTCATTTCACTGGCGGGAACCCAGGGCAAGCCGGACGCTCCGCGCTGGTCAAACTGCGAATTTGACGACGACGTTTCTTACTTACGGCATCGCACCACGGGTGAGCTTTCTGCATTTGTAGCCGTGACGGTGGCACTGGAAGGCATCGGTCTTACGACCACCTCGGCGACCAATTTAATGAGCAATCTCCAGGCCGGCACCGCGGTTTTTCGTTTCGAGAAAAAACGCTGGGTAACCGACGGCCGGGTGATTCTCAACCTCAGCCCTGACGAAGCGATCCGCTTCTATCAGAACGACCTGGAGATGGTCGGGCAGGAGATGGCGGATCGGACGGTGTGAGAGGCAATTCGAGCTGTTCAAAGTAGCTGACGGAACTGCTCGTTCGTGAGCCCGGCGTCTCGAACAATGTTCCCCATCGTGATCGCGTTGACCGGATTGTGCCGAGGAATAGTGAGGATGCGCGTCCCATCGCTCATCACGATGTGTTTACCTTGGCGGGCAAGCCAAAACCCGACCTTTTCCAAAGCCCGAACTGCATTGAGGTGATTCACACCAGGCATCCTGGGCATGGCTACACCTCGACCGCAACCTGTTTGCCACCGGCAGACTTGGCTAGTTCTTCGACTACATCAAGGTATTCGCGGATCGCTTCAACAATGTTGGTCATCGCCTCGACTTCGGTATCCCCTTGGGAGTGACACCCTGGCAGCCCAGGAACCGAAACAGCGAATCCTTCGTCTGATTCTTCAATTAGCACTGTATATGTCATCGCAGTCTCCTGAGAATTAGGACGCGTTGGGCATCTATCAGCCCTCCTGGTTTTCTGACGTAAAGTATACGCCCGCCTTACCAGTCCTGCAAAGCTGGATAATTTTAAAAATAGAACTTTTATACGTTTACATTTTCCATCGGAAATCTTCGCTTATCCCTTCGCCAACTTCCTCAATACGGTCTGCAATATACCGCCGTTGCGGTAGTAATCCAACTCAACCGGTGTGTCGATGCGAACCTTGGTCTGGAACTCCGTAACCTTGCCGTCAGGTGAGATGGCACGGACAGTCAACTGGCTCTGAGGCAGGATTTGACCGTTGAGATCGGGAATCTCGAAAATCTCTTCGCCGGTCAGGCCGAGCGATTCCCAGGTTTTGCCCTTGGGAAACTCCAGCGGCAGGATGCCCATGCCGACGAGATTGCTGCGGTGTATCCGCTCAAAACTGACCGCTAGCACGGCGCGGACACCCAGCAAATACGTGCCTTTGGCGGCCCAGTCGCGACTGCTGCCGGTGCCATACTCGGCCCCGGCCAACACAACCAGCGGCACTCCCTCGGCCTTGTACTTCATCGCCGCGTCGTAGATCGGCAGCACTTGGCCGTCGGGTAGATGGCGGGTCACACCGCCTTCCGTGCCGGGGGCGAGCAGGTTGCGGATGCGGATGTTGGCCAGCGTGCCGCGGGTCATCACGCGATCGTTGCCTCGCCGCGCACCGTAGCTGTTGAAATCGACCGGCTTCACGCCGCACTCCTGGAGATATTTTCCGGCTGGGCTGGTCGCCGCGATCGAGCCGGCGGGCGAAATGTGATCCGTCGTGACCGAATCGCCCAACGCCGCCAGCACCCGCGCGCCGCGCAGCGGTTGAATGGGACTCGGTTCGACGGCCAAGTCGATCAAGAACGGCGGCTCTTGGACGTAGGTACTGCCGGCATCCCAGGGAAACAATTCGCTCGGCGTGACCGGCAGGGCGTTCCACGTAGGGTTGGCCTCGAAGACATTCTTGTATCTTGTGCGGAACATCTCGGGGCCGATGGCGTCGGCCACCACCCGACCCACTTCTTCCTGCGACGGCCAGATCTCCTTCAGGTAAACCGGCTTGCCGTCGCTGCCCATGCCCAGCGGCTCGGTGGCCAGATCGATATCGACCGTGCCCGCCAAGGCGTAGGCCACGACCAGCGGCGGACTGGCAAGATAGTTCGCCTTCACATGCGGATTGATGCGGCCCTCAAAGTTGCGATTGCCGCTGAGCACGGCCGCGGCGACAAGGTTGCCCTTGGTGACCGCCTCCGCCACCGGTTCCGGCAGCGGGCCGCTGTTCCCAATACAAGTGGTGCAGCCATATCCGACCAGCGTGAACCCGAGCTTGTCGAGGGCCGTATCGAGGCCGGTCTTCTTATAGTAGTCGGTTACGACGCGGCTGCCCGGGGCGAGACTGGTTTTCACGTGAGGTTTGACGGTTAGGCCTCGCTCGACGGCCTTCTTCGCAACTAGGCCGGCAGCAATCATGACGTCCGGGTTGCTCGTGTTGGTGCAACTGGTGATGGCGGCGATAACTACTGCCCCGTGCCCGATGGTATCGCTGCATCCGTTGTCGGTAACCATTGCCGTGCGCGCCAAATCTTGCTCGCCCAGCCCGAAACCGCGCTCTTTGACCGGGGCTAGTAGCGACTTGCGGAACGCCTGCTTGACGTTGGCCAGCGGCACGCGATCCTGCGGACGCTTCGGACCGGCTATCGAAGGCTCGATCGTGCCCAGGTCGAGCTTGAGTACCTTGGTGTAAACCGGATCACAGTCGGGCTGACTGCTATAGAAAAGCTGCTGTTCCTTGGTATAACGCTCGACCAGTGCGACCTCGACATCGCTGCGGCCGGTGAGACGGAGAAAAGCAAGCGTCTGCTCGTCGATCGGGAAGAAGCCCATCGTGGCCCCGTATTCCGGCGCCATATTGGCCACCAAGGCCCGATCGGCCACTTTCATGCCCTTAATGGCCGTACCGAAATACTCGACGAATTTATTGACCACGCCTTCCTTACGCAGGATCTGCGTGATCGTGAGTACCAGATCGGTAGCCGTGGTGCCTGGGGGAAGTTCGCCGCTGAGTTCAACGCCGATGACCTCGGGGGCGAGCATATAAAGGGGCTGGCCAAGCATCACCGCCTCGGCCTCAATGCCGCCTACGCCCCAGCCCAACACGCCCAGACCGTTGATCATCGTGGTATGGCTATCCGTGCCAACGAGCGAATCGGGAAACGCGACTGGCCCGACATCGTCTTTGCCCAGGAACACACCCTTGGCCAGATACTCGAGGTTGACTTGATGTACGATGCCGACGGCAGGCGGCACAACGCGGAAGTTCTGAAATGCCTTCTGCCCCCAGCGGAGGAACTCGTAACGCTCGCGGTTCCGGTCAAACTCGATCGCCACATTCCGGTCCATCGAGTCGTGCTGGCCAAAATAGTCAACCTGTACCGAGTGATCGATCACCAGATCGACTGGCACCAGTGGGTTGATCTTTTTCGGGTCGCCACCAAGCCGCTGCATGGCACTTCGCATGGCCGCCAGATCCACCACGCACGGCACACCGGTAAAGTCTTGCAAAATCACTCGGGCCGGCTTGAAGGGTACTTCGACTGCCGTCGCGGCCGTCGCGTTCCAACCGGCTAGATTGGCCACGTCGCGTTCGGTCACGGCGTAGCGATCACAGTTTCGCAGCACTGATTCCAGCAGAATGCGGATCGAGTAAGGCAGCCGCGCGACGCTCGTCAGCTTAGCATCTTCCAGTCGTGAAAGGCGGTAGATTCCCGCAGTGCCGTTACCGGTGTCAAAAGTGTCACGTACATGAAACGGATCGTAAAAAGACATGATTCCTTCCTTAGCCGCTTGCGGCTTCACAATGATTCGTCTTAACCTTCTCGGGAGTCTCGCAGTCTTCTCGCGTACGGTGAATTAGGACTATGTCCCGGATGCAGTGGCCAACCATCGTAAGACTTGACGAACTCCCATTGTTGTTGCGGCATCTTCAACTTCACTGGATTCTGCTCAATGTAGCGAATCGTTCTTCGAATGTCGTCCGGATGATCGAGAAAGACTTTCCAGCCTGGTCCACCCCAGACCGGGTGGTTCCAGTCGCGGTTGCCGATATTGCGAAGCCGCAAGCGGCTGTCAGACTGAAAGTCCTCGATCATCTCCTCCGCTTGTTTTTTGTGCTTGCGGATTAATACGTGAACGTGATCCGACATAATTGCACAAGCATAGCAGGTATAACTCTGTCGGAGAATAACCTCGGCCATCGAGCAGGCAATTTACTCCAACGCCGGCCAATAATCCGCCACCGGCGCGACTGCCGTCACCGTCTGCTGCGTGTCCGGATCGCGAAAGGTCAAGCTTCTGGCATGGAGCGCGATGGCCTGAAGCCGCGGGTCCTCGAATTGCGGTCCAAAGGCTGCAGCCGAGCCGTATTGCTTATCTCCCAGAACAGGGTGGCCGCGAGAGGCGGCCTGGATGCGAATTTGATGGGTCCGGCCGGTTTCTAGCTCGATCTCCAGCCAACTGCCCCAGTCGAAGGTTTTTAGCACGCGATAGTGCAGAGCGGCATGACGGCCCTCGGGATGCTCGGCTCCAACTACTTCGGCACGCGGCTCGCCGGCGACTTTGTACAAAAAATCCTCCCAGCGGCCAGTTTCCGTCGCGACGTGTCCCTGGACGCAGGCCCAATAGACCTTGTGGACCCGGCGTTTTTCAAACTGATGGCCAAGCTTGCGAAGGGTGCGAAGGTTTTTTGCGAAAATGATCACCCCGGTCGCCGGGCGGTCGAGCCGATGGGGCACGCCAAGATAAACGCTCTCCGTGCCATTACTGCCGCCCAAGTACGTTTTGATTCGCACCTCCAGGCTATCGATCCCCGGCGGGGCCTGCGTCAATACGCCCGGAGGCTTGTTGACCACCAGACAGCCGCCTTGCTCATGCAATATTTGAAAACCGAGGGGATAGAACATAGGCGTGAGAAAGGGGCCGGGAGGTAAAATCTGAAATCCGAATTTCAAGCGTAGCGTTCCATGAGCTTATCGACGAGCCAGGGCGAGAGGCGATTCAGCAGCACGAGGACCTTACCCCAGAGATAAGGCGTGATTTCGTGGCTGCCGCGACGAATAGCGAGAACCGTGGCCCGGGCGACCGCTTCGGCGGTGACGGCCTTATGTTCCGGCCATTTCGGGCCGCCTTTGCTCTCGATGACCTGGTCAAAGAACTCCGTGTCGGTCGTGCCGGGGCTGACCACGAGCACGTCAATGCCGGCGGTGACGAACTCAGCCCGAATCGACTCGCTGAACCCGTGTACGGCGAACTTGCTGGCCGCGTATTCACTATTGTAGGGCACACCGCGGCGACCGAGAATCGAGCTGATATTGACGATCATCGGCCGCCGGCCTTGTTTGAGCAAAGGGAGTGCGGAGCGGGTCATTTCGACTAGGGCGAAGAAGTTGACCTCCATGATCTGCCGCACCCGCTGGGGATCGGCCGTCTCGAAGGGACCGATGGCACCTACGCCGGCGTTATTCACGAGAATATCCAGTCCGCCAAAATGCGATTGGGCCGCTTTCATGCAACGCGCTCGGGCAGCCGGATCGGTAACGTCGCCGGCAACGCACACAATACTGCCGCCCAGGGATTCGATCTCCTTGGCCAGTGCCTGCAAGCGATCTTCCCGCCGGGCCATGCAGACGACTTTAGCACCTTGCCGGATCAGTTCCAACGCGATCGCCCGGCCGATGCCGCTGGAGGCACCCGTCACGATTGCTCGGCTTCCTTGAATGTCGCGTCTAGCCATAAGTAGAACTCACTTGCCCTCGCATTATCTCTTTCGCGATGCCAAATGACAACCCCCCGTCTTTTTCAACCGATAATGGCGGATATCGGCCCACCGAGCCACCTCACAATCCTTTTTCCCAAACGAGTTGGCGGCCCGTCGACAGAAATTGATGGGTGGCTGCCCACTATGGCCTTCGCGGCCGAATGACAACCCCGTCGGTCTCCATGCGGCTGATGAAGTGCTGCGAGATGCGGCAATGGACCACCATCCGCGAATCGTGAAAAGTTTTGGACAGCACTTCGCCATGAGCGGCCAGATAGGCCAGCAAGCGGCCGTTATCAACGCCCATTTCCACGTCGATTTCCAGAAAACTGCGGCTCAGGGCATTGCTCACCGCCACCGCAAGGTTTGCGATGCCTTGGCCCGAACGGGCACTGATGGGGATGGCGTTGGGATAGCGATTCAACAGGCCGTCAACGCGGCTCCGGTCGGGTAGGGCATCGATCTTATTCAGCACCAACAACAATTCCTTCTGTTGAATACCAAGCTCTTCGAGCACTTGGTAGGCCGCGGCAATCTGCTCCAATACGGCCGGATGGCTGGCGTCGGCCACGTGGAGAAGCAGGTTCGCTTGCCGGGCCTCTTCCAAGGTTGCCCGGAAACTGGCAATCAAATGGTGCGGCAGATCGCGAATGAACCCGACCGTGTCGCTCAACAGCACCGGCCCCCAGCCCGGCAGTTGCCAGCGGCGGGTACGCGTGTCGAGCGTGGCAAAGAGCTGGTCCTTGGTGAAAACATCGGAACCGGTCAGAACATTGAGCAGCGTACTCTTGCCGGCGTTGGTGTAACCGACGAGCGAAACGGTCATCTGCGCCTGCCTGGCAGCAACCTCGCGCTGGCGGCGATGTTCGATCGCGCGGAGTTGCTTTCGCAGATCGGTAATCCGCTTTTCGGCGAGGCGGCGGTCGACTTCCAATTGCTTCTCACCGGGACCGCGAAGGCCGACGCCGCCTTGGGTCTGGCGCGAGAGGTGCGTCCACATCCGCTTCAATCGCGGCATCTGATATTCCAACTGGGCCAACTCGACCGCCAAACGAGCCTCATGCGTCTTGGCGCGGCTGGCAAAAATGTCGAGGATCAACTCCGTGCGGTCGAGCACCTTCAGCCCGGTGGCTTCCTCGAGATTACGTGTCTGGCCGGGGCTGAGGTCGTTATCGAAGAAGATCACGTTGGCCATTTCGGAATGAGCCAGGGCGGCCAGTTCCTGCACCTTTCCCTTGCCCAAGTAGGTTGCCGCATCGGGTGCTTCGCGACGTTGCGTCAGTTTGCCTACGACTTGCGTGCCGGCTGCTTCGGCAAGACCTCCCAACTCTTCCAGCAGGACCAATTCGTGGTCGCGGTCCGAGAGAAAAACGCCCACAAGGACGGCCGACTCACTTGCCACGCTCTCTTTACGACTAATCTCATTCACAACAGTTTCCTCATTCATCCATTTGTCCGCTGCGCATACTACAATAGCTCTCATAACGGCGTTCGTCCAGGCGGCCGTCGGTCACGGCATCCTTCACCGCGCAATGATTTTCGTGGGTGTGCGTGCAGTCCGGAAACCGGCAGAGGCTCACATAAGGTCGCAAGTCGCGGTAATAGCCGGCGACCTCTTCCGGAATAACGTCCCAAAGCTCAAAACTCCGCATGCCCGGCGTATCGACGACGAAGCCGCCACAGCCAATCGGCAACAACCTAGCCGTGGTGGTCGTATGCCGTCCTTTTTCGTTTTCTTTACTGACCTCGCCGACGCGGAGGTGCAAATTCGCGTCGATGGCGTTCAGCAACGATGATTTGCCCACGCCGCTTTGCCCGGCCACGACGTTTTCCCGCCCTGCGACAAGGCGACGGAAGCGATCGATGCCGAAGCCGGTTTCCGCGCTGACCATCAGTACCGGGTAGCCCATGCGACTGTACACACCCACCAGCGGTTCCAAGCTCGCCGGTTCGACCAGATCGATCTTATTAAGACAGATGATCGGCTGGACGCGGCCTTTTTCAGCGGCCACCAGAAGACGATCGATGAGGTTCGGTTTCAGCCGCGGCTCGGCAACACTGGCCACAATGAGCAATTGATCGACATTGGAAACGATGACCTGCCGGCGACCGCGAACTGCCCGGGAAATCGTGCCATGCCGCGGCTCGACGCGCACGATCAACCCCTCTTTGAGCTGCATGTTTTCGCCGGGACGAAAAACCACGCGATCACCAGCGACCACCGGATTACGCTCGTCCGTGATGAGCGTTTTCAGTATCCGCCGCGTGGCACATTGATAAGATGTACCGTCGTCGCCCAGCACTGTACTCGCCAACCCGAAAACCGAGATCACGCGACCGCGGCGGCAGACCGTCTCGTCGACGTCCAGGAGTACGTCAAAAGGAATTTCGGCGTTGCCCATCTCCGGGGTGACCGCGGAGGTGCAAATCGTGCGATGCCGATTCATTTCACCTCGGCCGCTGATCCGCTCTTCCGTTTCCGGGGCCTGCTCTTGAAAACCGTGCTCGCCAAACTGCCGCGTCCAGTCGGTCTTGCGAGTACGCGGCGTGCGATTTTTGCGAAATTCAGCCCTGAACTTCTTCTTTTTCGCCATCAATATCGGCCTAAATCGGCTCGTCGCTGATTTTATGCTGCTGACGAATCTTGCCTGGCTCGTCCTTGGTAATATCGTAGCGTGCCGGTTGGTCGCGATCACGACTCGGCGGTTGCGGGCCTTTCGGTCGGGTTGATCGCCGACCTTCCAGCCCCGCCCGTTCCAAGAGACTCTGGCTGAAGATCACCGCCTCCGAGACATCGGGGGGCGGCGGACCAACCGCGCCCAGATCAACGGGCGAGTAATTCACCTCATAACCATGCTTGGCAATCCACAGGACATCGCCGGAATCGATTCGTTTTTCTTCGGTGACTCGATTACCATTCACTTTCACGCCGTTACGGCTATTCAAATCGCGGACGTACCAGAACCCTTCATTGACGTTCAACTCGCAATGATGAGCTGAAACATTGGAAAACCGCAGAACGATATCGCAGCTTTCCCGGCGGCCGACCAGAAGATTCTTTTTCAACAGCGGAATTGGATCACCCCCCCCAATCGGATGCAATTCACCGTACATGGCTGTTCCTTCACAAGTTGCTCTGACAGATGAAATTTCGTCACGGTTGCTTGGCACGCGACGGCCAAACTCCTTTACGTAGTTTAGTTGTTATGGACGTTGGCGTCAACCTGCGGAAGGGGGCTTTTGCGGAAGGGGGGGACAGAATCGCCTTGGGATTCCGAGATCCCATCTTGCGGTCAGGCATTTCGGCGGGGTCAGGAGACCCGCGCCGAACAGTCTGCTGCGATTAACTGCACCCTTTACTCACCAGTTTCTCTGGCTTATACTGAGCCCTGTCGGGAATCAGATTTCCTATTAGTTCCTATTAGTTAGTTGGTCCACGTATGCCACGACATTTCACGCGACCCTTGTGCCTTTTCTTTTGCTTGACGACACTGCTCGCAGCGACCCAATTTGCGGCGAGGGCCGACGCTCCCGCAGTCACGCTCGAGTCGCTGTTGGGTGAAATGATCGATCGGGACGCGGTGGCCCAATGGCCCGCGCCGGCGTACTCCTGCAAACAGGCCAGCAGCTACGACCGCACGAGAACCGGGCCGGACAATCCGCAAACCTGGTTCAACAACCGCGACTACGACTATTACATCCGCATCGAAGAAAAGGCAGGTCGCAAGGAATATGTGATCATGGACGAAACCGGGCCGGGCTGCATCACGCGCTGGTGGATTCCTTTGGAGCAATACGAGTCAATCAACCATAAGGTGAGAATTTATCTCGATGGAAGCAAAACCCCCGCGATTGATGTGAAATACTACCCATTGATCAGCGGACTCGATTTCGTCAAAGCTCCATTTGCATTCATCTCCTCCGACGAAAAGGACGCCCCTTCCCAAATTGGCCTGCCACCAGGCCAGAAGCAGATGGGGGCCGATCTGTATCTGCCGATCCCTTTTGCACGAAGTTGCAAGATCACACTAGATCGGTTTCCGTTTTACTACGCCATCAACTATCGGAAATACGAGACGGGCACAAACATCAAGAGCTTCAAAATGGCCGACTACGAGGCCGCCGGTGTCACCCTGAAGCACGCTGCTCAGGTGCTCAACGACCCGAAAAACGCGACGGACGGAAGTGGGCAGTCCAAGGGAGGGACCGTCGAGCCGGGGGCCGAACTGGCGATCGACTTGCCCGCCGGCCCCAACGCCGTGCGCACGCTCCAGGTCCGGATCGATCCGCGGGACGCTCCCCAGGTGCTGCGGTCAACCGTCGTGGAAGCGGCTTTCGACGGCGAGGCTGCCGTGTGGTGTCCCTTGGGCGAGTTCTTTGGCTGCGGGGCGCGGCATAATCCCGTTGAAGATTGGTGCCGTAGTGTCGACAAGGGAGGCAAACTGACGTCCCGTTGGGTCATGCCCTACGGAAAATCAGGCCGTGTTGCGATCAAGAACCATGGAAAGAAGAGCGTTCAATTGAAGCTTGACGTGGGAACCAGCCCCTGGCGTTGGGATGATCGTTCGATGCACTTTCATGCCAACTGGCACTGCCAATACCCTCTCAACACCCGTCCGATGTCGGATTGGAACTACATCCAGATTCAGGGCCGGGGCGTTTACGTGGGCGACACACTCACCGTGTTCAATCCCGTTACTGAGTGGTACGGCGAAGGCGACGAGAAGATTTATGTTGACGGCGAGAAGTTTCCTTCACACATCGGCACCGGCACGGAGGACTATTATGGTTATGCCTGGGGGATGTCGCATCACTTCAATTCCCCCTTCATCTCCATGCCGTTGCGCGACAGCAAAGGCAAAACGGATTGGAGGGGCTACACGACCACCTCACGACTAAGGCTGCTCGACGGCATACCCCTGCGAAGTTCGCTGAAGATGGACATGGAGGTATGGCACTGGGCGGATACGAAGGTGGGTTATGCTGCGGGAACCTTCTGGTATGCCCGGCCAGGTGCTACCAGCAACCGTGGCCCCGCAAAGGAATCGCTGCAAAGCCTGCCTCCCTAGCCCCCCCTCCTGCCCTCCTTGCCTCACCAGTTTCTCTGGCTTATACCGACAATTTTTCCTATCCACGATTAAGGAGTTTCATGCTATGTTTCGCCAGTTGCAATCGTGCGGAAGCGCGTTGTTGGTTATTGCATTGCTCTCGCCGGCGTTCGCCGGGCAGACCCAGTGCCGCGTCGAGGACCGCGGAGTGCATGCGGACGAAAAGCCCGCTTACGACCTTCTCGTGCGCTGCGGTGGTAAGTGCAACATGACCCACGAAGGCCGTCTACTGCACATCTCGGCATACCAGCCCGTGACGGCGGAATTCATTGCGTCGCTGAAATGCTGCAAGGCGATCAAGTCGCTTTGGCTGGGCGGCGACGATGCGAGCTTTGCCGCCCTGGCTTCGCTGCCCGATCTGCCGACGCTGGAGGCCATCAACTTCGCGCGGAAGTTGACCGGCAAGGAGGATATGCAGTGGGTGCGGCATGTGCCGAATGTGCTCTGTATCAACCTGGAAGTGCCCGGCGGCGAAGGTTCGGCTGATCGCAGGGCCAAGCTGCGTGAGCGACCGGCCGCCGCAGACAAAGCACCTTGCCCAGACCAGACTGTAGGCTCCTTGACGCAACTGAGCAAGCTCTACCTGCTGCGTTTGAACGGGCAGCAGATCACCGATGTGAGCGGGGTGCATCTCGCGCAGCTCAAGAACCTCCATCATCTCGAACTGAATGATACGCCAATCAGCGACCAAGGCGTGAAGCGGCTTTCCGTCCTCGCCAACTTGACGACGCTGTTTCTCGACCGCACCCAGGTCGGCGACAAGGGCGTGCTCGCCCTGGCCGAGCTGGGCAATCTGCGTACACTCACGCTCAGCGGCACCACGATCACGGACAAGGCACTCGAAGGATTCGCCAGCGGCCCGCTCCGCAGGAGCATTCGCTTGCTGCGGCTCGACTACACCGCGATCACCAACGCCGGACTGAAGTTTCTGGAAGGTGCTAGCGAACTGCAATCGCTGAGCATTTCCCACACGCACGTTACGGACGCTGGACTGGTATCTCTTCGCGGCATGAAATCGCTCGACACACTCGCCGCCGATGGCACCGCCGTGAGCCGCGAGGGCACGCTCGACCTCAAGCAGCGGCAGAGTACCTTGAGATACGCCTACGTGAGTGAGAAGCCAGCCGAATCGACTCGTGTTTCAACAACCCGGCCGCTGGTCAAAGCGCGGCTCAAGAGCGGCGTGGCGGTCGAGGGCATGTTGATGCGATTTGCTGACGGCGTGTACTTCGTGAAACTTGGCGTTTCGCTACGGTCGTTCCAGGAATCGGAGATCGAGTCGATCAGTTTCAGCGGACCGCAACCGGCCGAGAAAGCCGCGTTGCGGGAACGTACGTTGCCCGTGCCGCGGGCGCGGCGTACGGAGTTGCCCAATGAATTCGCCCAGCTTGGTGTGGATGCCGCGCCGCAGGCGGTCAAGCTGCTCGCCGACAGCGATCCGCAAGTCCGCATCGCGGCGGCGCGAGCGATCGGTCGCTGGGCCGCCAATGCCGGCACCATCATCCCGCACGAGATGGAAGAGTTGCTTGTAAAAGCCCTGCAGGACAAAAACGCCGAGGTTCGTAATTGCATCACGGAAATCCTTTGGCGGATGGGCCAGTCCAGCGACAGCGTCATCCCGCCGCTTGTCGATACGCTCAAGAAGGACCCCGATCGACAGGTCGCCTGCAGCGCGGCCGGGGCATTGCACTGGATCGCCAAGAATCGCACGGAGGGAAAGCCGTCGTTGAGACCGATAATTGAGGCGTTGGGCTGGGCCGCAGCCGACCACGACGATGCCGTCGTGCGAGGGCGGGCAATCTGGGCGCTAGGAGAGCTTGGTCCCAAGGCATTGCCCGCCGCCGAGGCTCTTCGCCGCGCGTCCGACGACCCCAACAGCCAGGTGCAGGAAGCAGCCCGTAGGGCGCGGGGCCAGATCGGTGAAACTCTCCGCGCGGCCCTGGCTAAGACGGGCGCCGACGAAGAGGCGATTGCCTCGCTGGTCGTACTCAAGGGGTCGCGAGGCTTCCATGTCACCAAGGAATTGCAGCACCGACGCAAAGAGGCCCTTCAGCATCTGAGAACCGCGGGCCCGAAAAACCTCGACGCATTTATGGCCGCTATCCGCTGCGACGACGACAACTCGTACTGGAACGAGCTGGCACAGATCATCGCTGCGTGGGGCGAACCGGTCCTGGCATCGCTCGCCAAATACGCCGATGACAAGGAACTCCGTGTGCGGCGCACTGTGGCGATGGCACTGGGCGACATGCCGCTGAAAACCATGCCGGACGTGTTGCCAAAATTGCGACCTGTACGATTGATTTTGGGCATGCCCATAACTACCGAGGAAAACACCGGTCTACTGTACTCGACACGCTTTTCGGTGACTTCTGCGGGACCGACTGCCAAAACACGGAACCATAAGCTACCAAACGAGTTGCGATTCTAGGTTGGACGAACAGACCAACAAAACCAATCGTACAGGCCGCAAAATTGCTGCACGATCCGGAGGAATGGGTCCGCGATAGTGCCATAATATCGCTGACGCGAATGGTCGGGCCGCAGTTTCCCTTCGGCAGTCGCGCCGAGCCTATGCCGGCGGTGGTCAAGGCGGCCATCCCGCTGCTGCTGGAGGTCTTGGCTGGTTCGCAAATGACGCACGGACGATCATTCCAGGTCGCGTCGACGCTGGCAGAGATCGGCGGCGACCATCCGGATGTCGTGCCCGTAATGCTGAAGATATTGAAGGAAAGCACAGACCATTCGCAGCGGGGCAGCATCGTCAGCGCCCTCGGCCGGCTGGCGGGGCGAATCCGTGGCGACGAGAAGGTGAAACAGATCGTGCAAGCCTTGGCGGACGCGATCGAGAACGATACGAACAACGTGGTGCGGCTGCGAGCGGCCGCATTTCTGGGCTATCTCGGCCCTCGGGCAAAAACGGCACTGCCGGTCCTCAAAAAAGCGGAGAACGACGCCGATCCGTCGGTCGCCAAGAACGCGCGGGAAGCCGTGGAACGCATTGAGGGCCGCTCGGATGAAGGCGATCCAGGCCATGTCTCTTCTCCGGAGCGGCTCAAGAAGCCGCGTGAGCGGGCACCGGAGCAGCCCCCCCAACCGGAACAGCGGTGACGGGTCACCCCAGTTTCCCTTCAAGAATCGCCTGAATCGATTCGCCAACAGGTCAAATCGCTGTTGCAGCCGGAATAGGAGGATGCCTATAATCGCCCGCCATCTTGAGGGGCTTTCTGAAAAATCGAAGTTCGGATCCCCTCACCCCCTGCCCCTCTCCCAAAGGGAGAGGGGAGCTTTCCACCAATATGGGGCGATTCTCGTGCAATACCGGCTTATTATTCAAACAGGCGTGGGACTCATCGCAGTTCTTTTGGCGGTGTGTCCCTCGATTTTAGAGGCTCAAGACCCCTTTCTGCGGGCTTCGCCCAGCGGATATACGTCCAACGGCCAGCCCCAGAGCGGAAACTATCCGGTTACGGGCTACCAACCCTCCGTTGTACCCTACCAGCCGACGATGCCGATCCGGCCCGATGGTTTTCCGGAAGGAACGGCCCCCCAGTCCGCCACGGGCGCACCGGCCTATGGGCCGACCTACCAACCCGGCCAGCCGCAGGTTCCCGGCCGTACGATGCAGGCATCCTATGTCGGCCAGTTGTATCCACCGTGCCAAATGCCCGCCCCTGCTCAGCTTTGTGAAGGGGCTCAATGGCTTGGCCGCGTGGGCAATGACGTCATTTTGACGAGCGATGTCCTCATTGGCATCGACGACATGATGTCCCGTGCCCGAGGCAAAATTCCGCCGGAGAAATTTGCGGAACAGCGAGCGGCGCTCGTTCAGGAAGTGACGGCGGGCATCCGTGAATTCAATGCGCACTACAATGATCCGGACCCGACCAAGGCGATGTCTCCCTCCAATCGGGCACTTATCAACCAGCTCGTTCGCCAACAGATTGACGTCAAATTGCTTTACCAAGATTTTCGCAAAACGATCCCCAAAGAAGCGGCTCCGGCGTTTGAAGAGAACATCAACCGCTACTTTGAAGAGGCTCAGCTCAAGCTCCTTATGAAGCGGGAGAAGGTGGTTTCACGAGCCGATTTGGAGAGTGCCCTTCGCGCCAAAGGAAGCTCACTGGATCGCGAAAAGCGGATCTTCATGGAACAAATCGCGGCCCAGAACTGGGTCCAGCAGCAGGTAAAAGGCGGGAAGGACGACGAAGAAGTTACCCATGAGGAGATGCTGACTTGGTATCAAGCGCACTTGAAGGATTTCGAGAAACCTGCCAAGGCCCGCTGGGAAGAACTGATGATCGCATTCTCCAACCATCCTAACCGCGACGAAGCGTATGCGGCGGTGGCGGCCCTGGGTAATCGAGTTCTCGCCGGTGCTTCGCTGGCCGACGCGGCCAAGTCTGCCTCCGAAGGTCCAACGGCCCGGCAGGGGGGGCAGCGAGAATGGACCCACACTGGCAGTTTAAGTTCAGAAAATCTGAATCAAGAGATTTTTCGCCTGCCGGTTGGGCAACTTAGCCAGATCCTGGAGTCGGAAAACGGGTTCCACATTATTCGCGTCGTCGAGCGGCAGGAACTGATTCGGACGAGCTTCTTGGATGCTCAAAAGGAGGTCAAAGAGAATATCCAGAAGGAGCGCTACGAGAAACGCTACAAAGAATTCGTTGAAAAACTTCGCGTGAAGTATCCCGTCTGGACCGTTTTCGACAATGCCCTGCAACAGCCGATGAATTCGGACGAGGAAGATCGATATTCGACGCAGTGAACTTCCCTTGCGTAGAGTTTGCGCAGTCGGCACGGTCCCTCTAGCGGTAGGCCACTCACCCAGGTCCATGGCCATTCTTCGCTTGCCTATGGTTTGCCGTGGTGTATGATTTCCTCGCGACGTTGAGATGTTCTCCCATTGATCCCCGAGGTGCTGATCTTGCCCAAGCTTGTGGCCACCCTGGCATCACTCTTGCTGATTGCAAGTGCGATTGGGACCAATATCGCCCGCTATCCCCAGG
>Ga0194058_10000138_pt1:10000-30381 | contig 30381 bp, 25 predicted proteins | sample SepL4417m_MetaG_FD_155490 | JGI IMG/M metagenome (GOLD analysis project Ga0194058, IMG submission 155490) | Anoxic zone freshwater microbial communities from boreal shield lake in IISD Experimental Lakes Area, Ontario, Canada - Sep2016-L442-17m | ecosystem: Environmental > Aquatic >... | reverse complement strand
TCCATATATAGAAAATGCTCTGGGAGGTCATATGGAGTCCGGAATTCGCAGCCTTATCGTCCTGTGTATTGTAACTACTCTGCTTGTGTTGGGAGGGCAACCTCTTTCTCACGCGGCCGATCCGGGGCTAGCCGCAAACATTTTCATGTATCCCAAGCCCTATAAAATCGGCGATCTGGTCCTCAAGACATCTTCCGGACAAACAGTTTCGTTGCAGGATTTTCGTGGAAAAGTGGTGATTCTCCATTTCTGGTCGATCAACTGTCCTGCTTGCCGAATGGAAGAGCCTCTACTGGAACAACTCAAGAGGAGTTACGGCCCGGCTGGTCTGGAAATTCTAGGGGTAAATCTTGTGGACTCTCCCCAAGCGATAGCGAGCCACACAGCCGGTAATCAGCTTACGTTCAAAATTCTATTTGATGGAGGCCGGGGTTTTAGTCTGAAGGTAGTAAATATGGCGGGCAAGAGTACTGCCTTTCTGGTGAATCCTATGCAGGAGGCCATCCTGGAAGTGCCGGGATTTCCCACTTCTTATATTGTAGATTGCAGGGGTAGTGCGGTAGGTTATAGTGTCGGACCAGCACGCTGGGATAGCGGGTATGCCGTGACACTTATCCAGAAGCTGATTGCTGAGACGAAAACATGTCTCATGGGGAGTTCTCCTCAGGGAGAGAAAAGATATTCGATGCGATAGGCTTTCTTGAGTTGAATCAATAGCTGTGATGACATTGTGATACTCATGTTTAGAAAAAGAAGGGGGTGCTGAGTCAGCTTAGGCATAGTCTTTCTTGGACTCTGTTCGTGAGTACCGTCGGCACCGGTGCTTTTCGTTTTCCCTTGACAATATCTTTTCCCATTGATAGTGCTTAACAATGTATTATAGGCGCGTAGCTCAGGGGGAGAGCATCACCTTGACGCGGTGAGGGTCTGGGGTTCAAATCCCCACGCGCCTACCATGAGAGGCGTAAGGGAGTTTTCCTCCAGCAAAGTATCCGACAAGATAAGGATGGATATAAATTCTATGGTGGCCAACTGGTTGAAGGACGCAACCGCCGTGATTATGCTGAACTTGCAAGTATGAAGCCCTCCATCGAGATCGAAATTTCAGGGAAAAACAAGTCTTACCCGGCTGGCATAACTCCGGCTGAAATCCTGAGGGACAATTTCGTAGAGAATCCTGTAGATGTCCTTGCAGCGGACATGAATGGAAAAGTCGTGGATCTTTCCGCACCTTTGATGGATTCGGGGAGGCTCGATTTCGTGAGTGTTCGGTCCTCGAGGGGAATGGAGATTCTTCGCCACTCGGCTTCCCACGTAATGGCACAAGCGGTCAAAGAACTTTTCCCCGATGTAAAGGTCACGATTGGTCCAGCTATTGAGGATGGATTCTACTATGATTTCGACACCCCTCGTCCTTTCACTCCTGAGGACCTCGAAAAGATAGAAAGCCGCATGACTGAAATTGTGAAGAGTGGGCTCCTTTTTCATCGCATGGTGATGCCCAAAGAAGAGGCGATACAGTACTTTCGAGAAAAGGGCGAGACGTATAAGGTAGAATTGATCGGGGGAGTGGATTCCGAAGATGTAAGCCTTTATTCACAAGGAGAATTCACGGATTTATGCCGAGGTCCTCATGTTCCACATTCCGGATTCATAAAGGCATTCAAACTTACCAAGGTTGCAGGGGCGTACTGGCGGGGCGATGAACTTAATCCCATGCTCCAGAGGATTTACGGCGTAGCATTTCCGTCTAAGGAGGACCTGAAAAATTATCTTTACCTAATTGAAGAAGCTAAGAAGAGGGACCATCGCAAGCTGGGTAAGGAGTTGGACCTTTTCTCCATATCCGATGAGGCGGGGCCCGGCCTGGTGATATGGCATCCGAAAGGGGCGATGCTACGATACCTGGTTGAGGAGTTCGAGAGGACCGAACACTTTAAGCGCGGATATCAAATGGTCCAGGGACCGCAACTCCTCAAGAGAGATCTCTGGGAAAAATCCGGTCATTTCGAAAACTACCGTGACAATATGTATTTCACCCGGGTGGACGAGGTCGATTACGGTATAAAACCCATGAATTGCCTCTCCCACATGCTGATTTACAAATCAAAGATCCGTTCCTACCGAGATTTACCTTTAAGATACTTCGAATTAGGGACGGTACTCCGACATGAAAAAAGTGGAGTCCTGCACGGTCTGATGCGTGTGAGACAGTTTACTCAGGATGATGCGCATATACTTTGTACCCCGGGACAGCTCAATGAAGAAATCCTGGGTATAATAAATTTCGTGCGTGAGGTAATGGGTATTTTTGGGTTTGAGTACACAGTCGAACTCAGCACTCGTCCGGAAAGATCAATTGGTTCCGACGAGGATTGGGAGCGGGCCACCCACGCTCTCGAAATGGCCTTGATGGAACAAGGCGCCGACTACGATGTGAATGAGGGTGACGGAGCATTTTACGGGCCTAAGATTGACATAAAGCTTAAGGACGCCCTGTCACGTCTGTGGCAATGTGCTACTATTCAATGCGATTTTACTTTACCTGAAAGATTCGGACTTCATTATGTAGATTCTGACGGCGAGCGTAAACGGCCTGTGATGATCCACCGTGTCGTGCTGGGGGCAATCGAGCGCTTTATAGGCATCCTGATTGAACACTATGCTGGAGCCTTTCCGTTGTGGTTGTCACCTGTCCATGCGGTAGTCATGACCATCACAGACCGACAGCACACCTATGCGCGTGATGTGAGCGATGCTCTGAGGAAAAATGGACTCCGGATTGAAGAGGATCTTCGCAATGAGAAAATCGGCTTGAAGATACGGGAAGCTCGTAACCAAAAAATACCATACATGATAATCATAGGTGACAAGGAGATGAATGGCCGCACTCTCGGCGCAAGAAAAAGAGGCCAAGAGCGGACGGATGATCTTTCCTTGGAGCAATTTCTGACCATGCTACATGAGGAAATTGCCACACGTTCTTGAACGAACTAAAAGTCATGACGCATTATTACAGGGGGTTTTTGATGTTTAGGGTGCTTTGTTCATGAAAGGACGACCCAGAACTAACGTTATCGCGGAACCTAAGGTCAGAGTGAACCAAAAGATTCGTGCTCCCAAAGTGCGGGTTATTTCTCCTGACGGGGATCAACTCGGGATCTTGGATGTTCTTGATGCTCTTCAAAAGTCGGATGAGTTCGGTCTGGATCTGGTAGAAGTTGCTCCCAACGTGGATCCACCCGTCTGCAAGATCATGGATTATGGGAAATATCGCTTCGAAGAGAGCAAGAAAGAGCACGAACGCAAAAAGAAACAGGCCATTGTGGTGGTCAAAGAAGTAAAACTCAGACCAAAGACCGAGGATCATGACCTGAACTACAAGGTCAAGCGGCTAAAAAGTTTTATCCAAGAAAGTTTCAAGGTGAAGGTTACTATAATGTTCCGAGGACGGGAGATCACCCACCCGGAACAAGCTAGATTGCTTATGGATAAGCTTATGGAACTGGTGGGAGATGACGCGCTTGTGGAACAGCCCGCAAAGTTCGAAGGCCGAAACATGACCTTGATCCTAGGTCCAAAATGATGATCTGTACTATTTTCTACAGCATCTGAAATATACTCCTCAGAAATGAAAGAGATTTCGTTGGGGGACTCTCCTTCGTCTGTCCAATACTCTTGATACCGCCGGCCTTGCAATGTCATCAATTTTGTGAAGAACCGGTATCAATAGCGAAGTTTCGCCTTGCTATTCGCCATAAATCATAAAAAAATCGGTATGATACCGAACTGCCATTCAAAAATCTTGAAAAAACAAGAATGCCGGCAGCGGAGGGCGTCCTGCATAGTTATCAATTTTATGGCAAGGAATAAATTCCTCCCTCATCAAGTCATCTCTTTGTCCAGGGCCCATGGACCTAAATATCAACTAGAATATTGATAAAATCATATAACATTTTCATTTGACACATAATATTATATCTGATATTGCCCATATGAGAACGCAATTCGGGGTTATTCATGTTTTCCAGACCATCAGGACGCGCCGCCGATACCGTGAAATTACCGAATCACACACTCCTTTACGGGATAGTTCTCGCTGTCGTAGGAATACTGGTAACTCTTGGTTCTTTGACGCGTCTTTATGAATTGAGAGAGTTTTTTCCACTAAGACTTCCCGAGCAGGTAAATGAATTTATTTTGAGTTATGTCCCTTTCATATTAGGCACTTTTATCACAACTGTGGCGGCACTGTCAGGGGCAATAGTCGGGCTGAACTGGATTTTTTCCGGGCTCGGTCACATGTCTCGTCTACGAGTTTCTCTTCGGTACGGTGGAGACTATTATCGTCCGGAAAATGTTTCGCTCAGTCTCAAAGAAGGCAAAATAGGATCTTACAATCGAGCCCCGTCCGTGATTTTTTTTCTTCTAGGCCGGCTTTGGTCCAATGCACGTTATATTTCTGAAATATCTGGCCAGATTGTCCGATGGAACGTACGTTTTATATGGAAAGCGCTGGCCATCGGAATCGTGATTCACTTTTTGTTCAAGTTCCTGGAGTTCCTGCCGCCATATCTCTCAAACCTGGGGCTCGGAACCGGATACGTTCTGCCGTCTCCGATGCCCTTTTACAACCTATTGCTTGTAGTATGCGTGCTGAAGTTCATAATTGCTCTGAGCCTGATACCATTGAGAAAACCATTTGTCGGCCGTGAAATGGACTCCATGATAGTGGAGGGGAAAGGCCATCCGTCGGTTTTTTTTGCCATGCTTGAAGAAGGCTCCAAAATTTTTGCCAACAGGGGTTTTCCTAACAGAATTTCCAGATCGAAGCCTCTTGTATGCGATGATGGAGAGACGCTTATCGGAACACTGATCGAGAGCTTTCCCCAGTACGTAAGGACTACGTGTCGACCGGCCGCTCTTCTCAGCTTGTTTCTGGGATCGGTAATGGTTCTGGTAGGTTTTCTGCAAATCATCCTTATGCAATATCCTAACTTTTCAGTGGGTTTTGAGGATTTTTTTCGGCTTTACCTAGTCAACCTTATAGTAGACATCTTGCTTAGCGTTGCCTTAATCCTTTTCGGAAAGGGCTTTCTTGATCAAGCCCATTCGCTTATGGCTGTCTACAGGTTTAGGTCGAGTCTCGTTTACGTCGAGGCAAAGGGTGATTTCGAGCGCAAGATAATCCCGGACCTGAAGGGAATTGTTTCCGCTGAGCGTTTATTCAATCCGCTTAGCCGGTGTGCCTTTAACGTGAGATATTTTTCTGCGGAATCTGTCTCTGAATCCATAACCCCTGAAGGTGTCCGTGAACTCGTCGCCCTTGAGACCTCGGGACGTCTTGCAAAAGATGTTGGAAGGCTGAAATTTCTCCCATTCCAGGTAGACTTTGTGGAGAGATACCCTTCCTCGTGGAAGCCCGATGAAGATTCGGCTGAAGAAGTGGATGAGCAGTTGATCGCTGCAGAAGAGCCTGCAATAGAAATTGAGGAGCATCTCGCCGGCGCCGCCGTCTCGTCGGGAGCATGCAGATGATGTCAAGAAGAAAGCTTTTTGACTTTGGAAACATTCAGAGTATCTGGGAATCATTAGTAGTAATTCGAGATTGTTCGGCCGGTCCAGAAAAGCGTTTCTGTGAATCCGGGCCGACGGCGGCAATATTCGGCGAGGGCGTGGGTAATAAGCTGCGGTCTGACGCTAGCGGTCCGGATTGTATGCAGTAATCGGCTGTGATAAAATGGGGTTTCGGTTCCGTCTATTTCACAGTTGTTGTATCGGCTGGACAGAACAATGATCCCACGCTCCTGCTTCAGCGCTGATGAGGTGAGCAGATGAGGTCTTCGCTCCTAAAGGTTATAGTTGCCGCGTCAAGTATTATCATCCTTGTGACGGCGGTGCCCGGTTTCGGGGATGACTATCTTGTAATTAAGAAAAAGAGTGGTCCCACTCAAAAAATTCCATTAAATTTTCCTCCCGACCAGATCGAATCGTTGCACGTAGAGTCTGTTCCACGGACGGGCGGTGTTCCGTCAGGACAGCCGACTGAAGTTGAACAGCCAGGGGACACCTCCCAGCTTGAAAAGCCTCTCGAAGGGAGGCCAGGGATGCTGCCGTCAGGTCCCATGATAATGAGGCAGGGGACTGAGGCTGCTCCCCAGAGGCCTTATTCACAAGATGACGACTCGGTTCGGAAAACGGAAAGACCCCAAGGCACTACGGGGCCTTCGCCAGCTCGTACCGCCATGCCTGTCTCGGCCGCAAAGGGCCTTTTTACAGTGAATATGTACCAACTTCCGGATAACGTAAGAGCGTTGCCTGATTACAGTGCGTTGAACCCTAAGAAGACGGTCACAACAGGTAGTATCAATCTGGAACCTGGGAAAGGGGCCAACGAACCATCGGGGCTGCCTGAAAATGCGGATGGTCTTGGTATGCGGTTCATGGGAACGTTTATGGTTTCTGGAGAGGGCATCTTCAAGTGGAGGCTTTACTCCAAGGACGGAGTCCGGCTGCATATAGACGACAAGACGCTCATTGAGAACGACGGAATTCACGACCCGTCGTCTAAGTCAGGCTTTCTTCATCTTGCAGAAGGAATACACACCATCATGGTGGACAGCTTCAATTCAAAAGGTTCTCCGGTACTCAGGCTTTTCGTACAGCCTCCATTCGGAGAGGAGCAGATCTTTTCGATAGGGGCCGGGCTCAAGGGGTGGGAAGAACCGGCAAAACCTTACGACGTACTCTGGGGTCAAGTGTATTTCGTTCCGAAAGGTGATTATCCGAAAGGTCCTGACTTCAGCCGCCTGAGCCCAATCGGACGAATTATAGCTCCTGAACTAAATGTATCAGGAACCGAGGGGTTTCCTGGTCTTCCCGGCCGTACCGACATGGTGGGACTCCGTTACCAGGGGTTTTTCAACGTATCTGGGGCCGGTATTTTTGCGTTTAGGCTGGCGGCGGATAATTTCGCCAAGCTGACCATAGGCAGTCACGGAATTGCTGAAGTCAAGGGGGCGGGGGCTAAACCCGATTCTCAAGGAACGCTGGGCTGGGCTTTTCTCCAGGAGGGTAGCTATCCGATTGCGGTTGATTACTTCCATCCTCAAGGGACCCCGCGTCTCGAACTTTTTGTCACCCAACCTCAAAAAGAGGAGGAAATCTTCTCTCCGGCTCGGAATTTGACGGGATTTCCAGCCGAAATCGGCAAATTGAGCTTAATCCCGGCTTTCGTGTATTTCCTTGAACCCAACACGAGAAAACTCCCAAATTATAACAAGCTCACACCTTCCGGCATGTTTTATACGAGAGCCATAGACTATCCCGTGGATCGAGGTTCACGTGAGTTTCCCGGTGTTCCAAAAAGAACAGAATGGTTGGGGCTCCGGTTCTATGTGAAATTTTCCCTATCAGACCAGGAGTCGGGCAATTACAAATTCCGAATTGTCTGTGAGGATGCTGCACGCCTGATAATAGGCAAGAAAATCGTAATCAATGCTGAAGGATTGGGCAAAACTCTGGACCAGTCCGGGATCGCGGACTTGCAGCCTGGTAGCCACGAGATGTTTCTGGATTATTTACAAGCTACAGGGCCCAATGGACTACAACTCTTCATAACCCCACCGGGGGGGCAGGAGAAAATCTTCGCTTTCCAGTGAAAAATATCAGGCCAATACTGATTCAACAGCCCTGTCCCTGATTTCCAGCACCCTTTTAGCCGCACCCGCTCTGTCCGCAGCACCGAAAATGGTGGAGCCGACAATCGCCGCTGAGGATGGTCCCAGGATTTGGGCCCATTGGCGGAACTGTTCCTCAAGGCTTCGGTTTAGCCTGTCCTGACGGCCAAAACCAGGACACCAAATTGGGCGGGAAGTTATGGTTCGATACCTTTGAAGATCTTTGGGGCTGGTAGCCGGACCTATGTAGCCATCCACGGCCAAAGCTTCGCCAAGGAGAAGGATACCTTCGGTGACGTCTTTACAAGGTATGTCCTGGGGAATAGCAATGTCCAACCTGGAAAGCGCAATCTCAGAAACCAGTTCGTATCGGCTCATCGGCCTTGAAAAAAATAATCCGGCAGACGGGTGACTCATGAGAGGTAAGAGCAGCACCCCCAGTCCAAAATCACGGGCCACGCTCACGGCTTCTGCCACCGAAAACGGTCCTGGAAAGCCGTGGACGGTAACGTGTGTTGCACCAGAGTTTTCAAGTTGTCTGATTATTTTGGAATTGGTTCCCTGCCAAACTTCCTGGGCGAGGAATCCTATGTCCGCGATTTTCAGGTCCACCAGAAGAGGTTTATCATCTATGGCATCCCGAATTCTTCTGAGGATTTCCGTTCCCGCTTGAAGCAAGGTAGCCTCAGCAACTTTGATGCCGTCAACAATCTTTCCCACCTGTTTCGCCAACAACACCACTTCTTGCGAACTCGGAAGGTCTGCGGCCAGGACTACGGAATGATCCCTCATTTTTCTATTCCTCTAATCAGGGGTTTTCTTCTTGGACCATGCCCAGCTTCACCAGGCGGTATCGCAACGATCGGAAGGAAATACCCAGTAGTTGAGCAGCCTTTGAACGGTTGCCACCCGCAAGCTCAAGAGCCCGAGTGATCAATTGCCTTTCGGTAGTCTCCAAAGTCTTGTCCAGGTCGACACCCTCGGGATCTATGTCCATGTCAATTGCCGGCCTCACTGCGGCTCCAGCCTCCACGAGATTGAGGGGCAGGTTCTCCGCAGTGAGCTGATCCGACTCTTCCAGCGAGACACACCGCTCAATTATGTTTTCCAACTCCCTGATATTACCCGGGTAGCTATAATTACAGAGCACCCGCATGGCCAGGGAAGAGACTTTGTGAATCGTTTTACCCTGCATGACCGAGAATCGCTTTAAGAAATAATCAATCAGGTAAGGAATGTCCTCCTGGCGTTCTCTTAGAGGTGGCATTCGGATTCGGATCACATTGAGTCGGTAATATAGGTCATCACGAAACTTTCCCAGATCCATTTCTTGTTCAAGCTGTTTGTTGGTAGCCGCAATGATCCTCGCATCAATTTTCTTGTCTTCGGTGCCTCCCACTCGGCGAAATTCTTTCTCCTGGAGAAAGCGTAGAATCTTCGCTTGAATTGAAAGAGGAATTTCACCGACCTCGTCAAGGAAAAGTGTGCCGCCGTGGGCGTTTTCTACGAGGCCGGGCTTGCCGGTTACAGCTCCAGTGAAGGAACCTTTCACATGTCCAAACATTTCTGACTCAAGAAGGTTTTCGGGAATTGCAGCACAGTTGACGGTGACAAAAGGCCCATTTGCTCGTGGAGAGTTATTGTGAACGGCCTTTGCGATGAGTTCTTTTCCGGTCCCAGACTCACCAGTAATCAGTATCCCTGCTTGGGAAGGAGCCACTCGCCGAATGAGGTTAAAAATCTCAGAAAGTTGGGGAGATTTTCCGATAATGTTTCCGAAGCGGTATTTTTCTTCAATAGACCGCCTCAGTTCTGCGTTCTGTCGCCGAAGCCTCCGGACTTCTAGAGCATTGCGCATTATTATGCGCAGGTCATCCAACTGGAAAGGTTTCGAGAGGTAATCATACGCGCCTTCTCTTACTGCCCTCAATGCATCTTCGGCAGAAGCAAAGGCAGTAATGACAATGACAGGAACAGAAGTATCCAGGGAGCGAATCTTCCGGATTAGATCAAGTCCGCTCATGCCCGGCATCTTAACATCCGTCAACACGAGGTCCGGCTCATCCTGCAGAAACATCTCGAACCCCTCTTCCCCGGAAGAGGCAGTTCGGACCTGATATCCATCCTGAGCCAGCATGATTTCGAGGAATTCTCTCATGCTGGGTTCATCATCAACAACTAGGAGTCGTTCAGGCATTGCCTCTCTCTCATACTTGAGTAAAAATTTCCGACGATGCCAGCGGCAGGCGGATTACGAAAACAGCCCCCGGTTCTGGACAATCTAATATATCAATGGTGCCACCGTGTGCCTCGACAATGCTAAGGACCATCGATAACCCAAGCCCGGTACCGAATTCCTTTGTTGTAGTAAAAGGCTCAAAAACTGTACCTCTTATTTCGGGAGGAATGCCGGGACCGGAATCCTGCACCCTCAGGACCGCCTCGTCAGCCCCCGTTGTCAATGAAACTTGGATTGCAGCACCGACCGGCGATGCATCAGCAGCGTTGGAAAGCAGATTCCAGACGGCTTGTTTCAGTCTTTCCTGTTCCGCTTCCAACTCCACTCCTTTTTGAATGTTCCTCTTCAGAGAGATACCTGTGCTCAAACGTGGGTCATTTGCGAAAAGATCCAGTAATTCTTCAAGGAGGTTGCTTAGCTTGACTGTTACCTTCTTTGGCTGCCGATTGCTTACCGTCTGGATGAAATCATTGAGCAGAGTGTTCAGTCTGTCGGATTCTCGTATTATAATGCCCAGAAGCCTTTGTTGATGGGTTGGATCCGAAACAGGCAGTGAGAGTAATTCAGATGCCCCTCTCAGGGAGGCAAGCGGGTTCCTTATCTCGTGGGCCATCCCGGCCGCGATCCTTACAAATGCAGCCTGTTTCTCACTGAGCTTTGCCCGCTCTTCCATTCTTCTGATTTCTGTAATATCCTGAAAAACCACGAGCCGGCCTTTGGGTTCACCGTCGCTTTCTTTAAGGTCGGACACTATGTATTCAATCTGCCTCTGGTCTCCACGTACTTCCTTGACTGTGATGCGAGTAGGTCTTCTGTGAGAGTCCTCAGACTCCTCCTTTTGAATATCTGGAAAGATGGACGCCAAATCCGCCTTGAGCAGGTTCTCCATGGAGGCCCCTAAAAGCCACGTACCCGGTGAGTTTACAAATGTAACCCGGGCCTTGTGGTCGGTAGTGGCAATTCCGCTGGGGATGGATTCAACTATGTTGGTGTGGAGGTCGGACAGTTTCTCAAAAGCTATTTCTCTGAGAGTTAGGGAGATCTTTGTATTTTTCAGTTGTTCGGCTACTGAACCGGCAAGTGTGGCTACAAAGAAGAAGACAGTGAAATGGACTATGAGAACCCACAATACGTACCCGGCGTCATAGTTGCGCCACCGGCTAACCCATGGCCATGCGCTCTCGGGTAAAAATCTGTAGAACTGCAACATCACAAGGAAACCAAAGACTAAAGAAGCCGCTGAAGCCGTAATCATGGCCCCCCGCCTGAAATGCAGAACCCCTGAAGCGATAATGGGAAACACGTATAACAGGGTGAAAGTGCTGGAAGCCCCGCCGGTAAAATGAATGAGAGCAGTGGTGTAGGCTACGTCCACCATGACCTGGAAAAATGAAAATACCCACAAATCCTGAATTCTTGGAAGAGCAAGGGCATAGATAAGGCTGAGAATGAATATGGCTACAAAGAGAACGTACAGAGGAAACGCAGGATCAAAATAAAGGTGGCGATTGTCTGTAAAGTTCAGGAAGAGGGTCAGAGCCAGCAGAAAGGAAGTCACCAAGAGTCGAAGCAGCATAAGCCACTCGACTTGCCTTCTGAAATCGGGGCCAGCCTTTGGACCTGGCGGTAGCACCCAATTGAGAGCATCCAGCAAAATTTTCAACGAGTAGTCCTCGCCTGGACTATACTGCCCAACAGTATCTGATCAATAGGTCATTTCCAACCCGAAGGCTTTCCGTGGGAGTCACGGACAATTTCTTTCACAACAGTAACCTTGCGGGGACACTTGTAGCGGGATAGATATTCTTTGCAGAAACGAATCAACTCTCTCTCATCCGGTTTGATCCCCTTTTCCGGCACGACCAGAGCATGGATAACCTGTCCTCTCATCAGGTCGTCCACCCCTACCAGCGCCACTTCGGCAACATGGGGATGGCGGATCAATATTTCCTCAACCTCCTGACAGTAAACATTAAAGCCGGACGTTATGATGAGATCTTTTTTCAAGCCGGTCAAAGTGAGATAACCGTCCGAGTCCAGATGACCGATATCCCCTGTGTAAAGCCATCCGTTACGGATAACCGTCTTGGTTTCATTTGGTTTGCCGAAATAGCCCAACATTACATTTGGGCCCTTGACCGCAACCTCTCCTTCCGCTCCTACAGGCAATAGACTCCCTTGATCGTCATGTATTTCTATAGTGACATCCGGGATAGGTTTCCCAACTGTTGGGGGTTTATTCGGGATATTGATGTTGTTCCAGGAAACTACCGGGGATGCCTCTGTCAAACCGTATCCATGGTAAATCTCAATACCGTAGCGCGCACAAAACTTTTCATAGATCTCCATAGATAGGGGTGCACCCCCGCTTATGCTTATTTCGATGCTGGATAGGTCGAGGTCTTTGCAAGCGGGATGGTAAAGAAGTCCGTAATAAACCATCGGAACCAATCCGGTATAGGTGATGCGAGCCTTCTGCAACCAGGGTATCAGTGACGGAAAATCGACCCGTTCTACAAGATAAACGGTCCCACCTGCTTTAAGTGTGCCCAGCAAGTTGACTGAGCAGCCAAACGCATGAAAGAGAGGGATCAAAGCTAACCCTCGACTTTCTGGGCCGCGCCTGCAAACATCTCTCAATAAATTGGAGTTTGTGTCCAGGTTGTGATGGCTTAGGGTGGCGCCCAGTGCCTTACCCAAAAGTCCGGCGGTGAAGATGATCACGGCCGGATCGTCCGGTTTGAGGTCTACTGCGATGAATTTTCCAGAGAATTCGGCTTCTACTGCTTCGAAGGTTGTGGCTCCTTGTGCTGCCTCCGTACTGATTATAGTCTTTAAATAGTTAGCTCTTTCCCGTATGCTCTGAATTTTCGGGATTTGATCGCCCTTGCACAGGATTGCAGCGGGCTTGCAGTCGGCCAGGTAATGACTCAACTCGTAGGCAGTGGACAATGGATTCAAAGTAACCGCAACAGCTCCGATCCTCATGGCTGCAAAATATCCAACCGCGAATTCGGGCCTGTTTCCCATAAGGGTTAGTACCCGGTCGCCTTTCTGAACCCCCGATGTTACAAGAGCGTTCGAAAGCTTGTTTATTGAACTTAGCAAGTCCGCGTACGTGATGGTACGGTCTTCGTAAACGAGGGCCGTGTTGCCGGGCGTATCCTCCGCGAAGTGATCCACTATCTCGCTGAGATTCATACTGACTCCCGTCTGAAAATGATTAAAGCGACAAGCATGTTACCACGATAAAGACGCTGAATCAACTTCCCCGCAGGGCACTATCACGATAATATGTGATGTGTGATCACTATTATATGAATTTTATCAAACAGTTTCTAAAGCCACCGTTGTTGTTGCTCAAATCTATTGCGTTGCCCTAAGATGCTGTGATAGAGTTGTATATAAGGAAATAAAACAGGGAACAGGATGCCAATTTTCCACACAAGGGTTATTTTTGTTGCGGTCGTGCTGCTGACAATAGGATCATTTTCCCCTGCATCTGGGGAACAAATCTGGACGAAATGCCACATAACCTGTCGTTGTCTGAATGACAACACGGTCGGTAATTTTGCTTTCGATATCCCTGTTGACCGTTCGCCTGACATCGGATTTGAAGCGGATCTCACCTGCAAGAGCTACGGTCATAGAGTGTGTTCCGATGGCTGTAACGGCCTCAAATTCTCTTACACTTACCAGGTTATCAGCCCTTAAAAGAGCCCCTTCATGGGCACTAATCGGCAGGGTTAACCAAATTACCTTGTAGAACCGGGATGCTATTCAGTATCGGAGTCCTTTTTTCGGTCGCCGAAAAAGATCAAGATCCCCGCTAGCACGAGAAGACACACCCCTAACACTGTAGCCACAGTTCTGCCGCTCAAGTACAGCAGGACCAAGGACATGGCTGCTGCAGCGAGGACGAGTACTGCAAACTCGTTGCTCGTGAAAATTCTCCTAAGCATAAAGGGAACCTTCAGAATCAAAGTTGGTAAATTTTAATGTTGCGACAGAGTCCCGGCCGCTGGGGTCTTTCTCATAATATTCAGGTAACCGGAATAATCAAGTTCTCTCAGGGCTTCGAGAGCCTGTCCGTAATACTGCTCGGCCAATTTTTCATTGCCCATCTTCTCGAAAATACGGGCCCTGTTCACCAGCATGCAGGCGGAAGATCGTTCGTAATAGGACAGCGCTTCCGAGTTCCGTTCAGCCTTGTCGTAAATTCGTCCTATCAAAAACAAGGCTTGTGTTTCGCCGTGACCGTCTCCCTCGGACCTGGCTTTCCAGAGTTTTCTGAACAAGTCGAGGATCACAGGCGCGTCGATGCCGAGGGAAACGGCCAACTTTCTTGCCCTCGGTTCCAATGTCCTCACAAGCGTTCCGTCAATGGCTTGAGAGATAGCCATGGCACGTGTGAAATCCTCCAAAGCTGCGGCAGAAAGGCCCAAGTTTTCTCTGGTTGTTCCTCTCAGTTGGAGGATCCGTTCCATCCCTCTGTAAAGAAAAAGTTTTTCCCTCAATGCTAAGGCGACTGACAGGCTATGTGAAGCTTTACCGAAGTCCTGTTTTTGAAGGTATCGATCCGAAAGCTGTTCCAAGACAACGATCATCTGGGGATCATCGCTTTTCTTCTTAAGTTCCCTGAGTGTTATGAGATCTTGACGGATCAGGTTTTCTAGAGAATCCTTATCTCTCGTGGCTGAAGGGCTGGGACGGTCCTGTTTTACCAGCGCGGCTGATTTCCCTAATGAACTATGCTTGCTGGCTGGAGGGGTTTCCACACCCGGTTTCGTCTCTCGTCCGGATTTTTCAGCATTTGTTCGAGCATTTGCCGAAACAGTTTTATCTGTGGGAGCCGAGCCGCCTGGCAAGAGAACAATTCTGTCGGGCTGAGATCGATTCTCGGTCAGTGGTCTGTTCTGAGTTGCAGAGTTTCTGCGGTCCAATGCACGGGATTCAGTCGAAGGAGTTTTCAAGATCATTACTGGATCGCTGCTGACTGCTCGATTCGTTTGGACTTTTTCAGGTGATTCAATTTTTGAATTCTTGGGAATTTCTTTGGGGGGTTCAGTTTTTTTCCCCTCCGTTGCACGGGCCTGTGTTTCCTTGCTGGAGCCGGCGGAGGTGGTCTGTTGACTCACTGGAGCGATACTTTGCCGCCCATTCGAAGGGCCGGGAATTTGTGCGGGTGACTCTGTCTTGTTTTGAAGGATAGTATTCTTGTCACCCTGCCTTTGTTGGTCTACCGGCGTTTTGCGTTTGTCCCAAATGGATGACCTTCCTTCGGCAATGTCTCCGATTGCTGCCGCCAGATTTTGATGACCTTCCGAAGCTGCTCTTTCCCTCGCTTTTGAAAACAGTAAAGTTGCTTTGTCTTTTCTCCCTGCGAATAGATGGTTGGAGGCCAACTCAACCAAGGCAAGGATCGTCTCTTCTCCCATCTTCAACCCTTCGAAAATCTTTAGAGCTTCTCCAAAGTATGCATCGGCCTTTACATGGTCACCCATCTTCGCGTGGACACGACCAATTTCCAAATCACTCCAGCCCACCGCGAAGAAATTCTTTTTCCTACGCTCCAGTTGTCGCGTGTCCTCAAACCTGACCAGAGCCTTGGTCATGTCGGATTTATCCAAGAATTCAATCCCCTGCCGATATATATCCACGGAGACAGACGAAAACTTGTCCATGGCTTTCGTGCGGCTAAGCCGGTCGAGGGCTTCCAGTGATCCTACAGAGATCTTTTCAGGGTCAGGAGATCGTTTCTTAAGGGTAATACTTGCTTCGGGAAGTGGCTGGGCACGAGCAATCTCTCTGATCTGGGCGGCTTGTTTTGCCGGTTCGTGGCGCGACTGTCCTTTTTCGTCAGAATTCGGTTTAGTGTTGTTAAGCTGGCCCAAGGACGCAGCTCCGGGAACTGTTTTGAGTCCCGGTCCGTTGGTTTCGAGAGAGGCAATTTTTTTCTCAAGGAGATCTTTGGTGTGAGGTTCTTCGACGAGTCCTCGCGCAAGTTGGTACGTCTTGAGAGCCTGAACTTTCTCACCCGTTTGCTCCAAAGATTCAGCCATGAAAATAAAGGACCGATAATCCAATGGTCGAAAGGAGAAGGCCTTGTCAAAATCCTTTATGGCAGCAAGATGATCTCCCTGTCTGGCTCGGGCAATGCCCAAATTGGTATAGATCTTGGACTGCAATCCCCCGTGCTTCAAGGCTTCAGAAAAATCTTTGATGGCCTGATCATAAAGACCCTGTTCCAAATAGACCAACCCGCGATTATTGAGGGCATGAGTGTAAGTCGGCTTGAGTTGAATAGCTTTGGAATAATCAGTTAGAGCCATATCAAGATTGCCGCACTTCTTGTACGCTACCCCTCTGTCATTGTAATAGCGGAAGTCATTGGGATCGGCTGCTATCGCCTCGGTAAGAAGATCCACTGCTCTTTGGGGGTCCCCGGCCATCATGGCTGAGATACCGGCCTTGTACGGATTCTTTTCCTCACCTACCGCAGCAGTTACAGACGTGGATGCTCCAGAAAGAAAAAGCAACACAACCAATAACGCCTGTAAGCTTTTCATGATCTTAACCTCATACCCAACGCTTATTTCGGCCGAGAACTGCCCCGGCCCGTGATTTCGTGAAAGAATCAGGCTTAAGCTCCATCCTGACCTAACTCATAAGGAGATTCCGAGGACTTTCTCGACTATGGTATACGGAACTACCCGCACACCTGCTGTCAACGCTTCATTCCGACAGTCAACGACACAGACTGTCCGAAATCCCCTGTCACGTTGAAACGACTGCTCTGCCCGACCAGATTCTCCAGTCAGCGATTCTTGCCATCCGTTAACCCGAATTGACCTAAGACATCCTTAACAAACAGTGCTACTTCGTCGAGGATGGCCGGGTACTTTTCAACGAAAGTTGCCTTCTCGAATGCCTTGTACAGGCTTTGGGCAGACTGACCGGTTGTCTTGGTTTCGGATTCAGGAGAGTCTTTTGCACTATAAGTTTCATACCCTACGGCGTAAGCACTATGGGCTCCTACGAAAGAACACACCAGAATTATTGAAAGAATTGTCACGGTAAATTTCATAATTCAACCTCCGTCAGTCGACTCAAGCAAGTAATACGTAACAAGCTGATTATAGCACAATTCAAGGAAGGAAGAAAGTCTTTGCGTGCGGTTTGCCGCCAAACCATTTGAAATTACTGATGGCTGTCTGATAGGGAAACTTTGCATCCTTAATGGATATTCAGCATCAATATACATAATTATAGAAATCTAAGTTAATGTAACCTTGTGAAAGCGTAAGGAGTAGTCTGATGAAAAGCATAACAGAAATAATGAAAGACAAAGAAGTGGAGAGACTCATTGATTGGGACTTACATCCCTTTGACGCGGTAGCAAGGTATCTTGAATGGGGGACTAACTGGTCTCGCGGTCTTGATCACGCCAAATCCTGTAACGAGGCGAGCGTATATTTTAAGATAAATGCCACAAAAAAGCCGGCAAGATTGGTGATTGTGAAACAAAGCCACAGTGATTATGAAATTTTAAGTGAGGTAGAAGCTCCTCAAAATCTTATTGACGACTCTGTAAAATTCTTCGCATGCAACAATGCAGCATGTGGAATAACCGAAGAACTTAAGTCCTGGCTGAAATCCGAAGCGTCACGGCAGGTATGACTGAAGGAGGGCGTGCATGGATTGTCACTGTAAGGATCATATACCGGGAGAGTGGCATTCACACGAAGACTGTGATTGCGGACAACACGATCATCCAACATATTCATTCGTTATCACTAAGGTTATGGAGTCTGAGCCAGGCAGTGGAACAGCGTACATATCTAAGCCCTTTATGGAAAACCTTCATCTTGGGGAAGGAGACCCAGTCGAAATAGTAGTTACGCCAAAATGCGTGGTGCAGGCTAAATTTCATCCTAATTCCTGGATAGATACTCGAATGATTTCCCTGGACAAGCAAACAATGGACAAAATCGGCCTCCCATTGTTCAGCCAGGTCAAGTTACGCAAGGCGTTCTGCCCGGAAACCGATTGCCTGACCCTCGAGGTGCCGCAGGGTACGGCCGTGACACGTATTCAAATGCGGGGCATGATTGAGAGAGTTCAGGGTGCGGTACTGAATGGTCAGGAGTACCTGCGACTTACAACGGACCGAGGGCAGGAAATCAACTTCAGACTCATAAGGGCAGAGCCTGTCGAGATGTCTCGAATTTCCAAGACTACCCGCATAAAGCTTGTCGATTTGGAGGGGGTTGATTATGTCTCAAGGCACGACACATCGTTCTGTGATGTGGGCGGCCTGGCTGATGCCATAAGAAAAGTACGCGAAGTTATTCAGCTTCCACTTCGTCATCCTGAAATCTTTTATCATCTGGGTATAGATCCGCCCCGAGGGGTGCTTCTCCATGGACCATCGGGGACGGGAAAAACTCTCATAGCCCGAGCCGTGGCAAGTGAAACCGGCTGCTATTTTAAGAGTATAATCGGCACGGAAATCATGGACAAATACTACGGAGAGAGTGAAGCCAAGCTCCGTGCCGCCTTTGAAGACGCGTACAAGAATTCCCCCGCAATAATATTCATAGATGAGATCGACGCCCTTGCTCCACGCAGAGACACTACTGAAGGGGATGTTGAAAGGCGAGTCACTGCTCAGCTTCTCGCCCTTATGGATGGTATGGAAGACCGGGGTTCAATCATTGTCTTGGCCGCGACAAATCTTCCCAATGTGCTCGACCATGCTCTCAGGCGCCCTGGACGCTTCGACAGGGAGATCCTGATTGGCGTGCCCGACCGGGGGGGACGTGGGGAAATTCTCAAAATACACACTCGTGACATGCCTATTGGTAAAGTGAATCTGGACGAACTCGCAGAGAAAACCCATGGTTTTGTCGGCGCGGACCTCAAGGCACTGTGCCGAGAGGCATCATACAAAGCGCTTAAGCGAATACTTCCCGGCCTCGAGGACACCGAGCAGGAACTATCCCAGGATTTCCTGGATGCCATAAAAGTCGAAAGTCAGGATTTTGAAGAGGCCTTAAAGGAAATGCGACCATCCTCGGGTAGGAATTTCGAGGTTGACCTCACAGGTTCCGGGTGGGACCGCATAGCGGGCTATTCAGTCGAAATTGAGTTCCTCAAAGAGACAATTCTGTGGCCTTTGTGCAATGATTCTTTTCTGTCGGGCCTAGGGGTGAATCGCCCTGCCGGACTCCTACTGACCGGCCTTTCCGGCGTGGGAAAGACCCTCATGGCAAAATCTCTAGCAAAGGAGAGCGGCTTCAACGTCATACAGATTAGGGGGCCTGAGTTGCTCTCAAAGTACATGGGAGAAAGCGAGCGCAACTTTAGGGAGCTGTTTCGGCAGGCCCGGCAAATGGCTCCCACCATCGTAATCCTGGACGGAATCGACTCTCTGGCAACATCGGGGGGGTCAGATTCCATGTTCATGGAGCGGGTGGTGAACCAGCTCGCAATGGAAATGAATTCCAACAGCGGAGAAAAACCAATTGTCGTGGTAGCGACAGCAGCTCGACCAGAAGATGTGCCTCCTGTCCTCCGTGCAACAGGACGCTTCGGTCACAAACTTACGATCAATCCTCCCAATTCCGAAGACCGAGCCCTACTGTTCAAAATGTATTTGAATAAGGATAGAGTTGCGTTCAGTGGAGATTATGCAACTGCTGCAAAAGAATCCGAGGGTCTCACCGGGGGGGACATAGAGGATGTTTGTCGGCGTGTCATACTAAGGGCTGCGCGCCATGCCTTGGAGAGAGACTCCGATACTGCCTGCGAAGTCGTGATAACTGGTGATGATCTGGTCAAACTGCTTGACAGGTGGAAATTGACTCGTGGAGTACGGCATTCGGACGTATGAATCAATCGAATATTCGACGTGGCTGTTCTCGTCATGGCGTGTATAGGTGCAAAGAAATTTATTCAGATACCTGAGAGGTGTCTGCCGGCTGAAGTGCCATCCATGACCTTGAAAGAAGCCGAATCTTTTTTGTTCCAACAGCATCCGTATGATAGGATTAAATAGTTTTCATGTGTACGTATCAGGTGAATTATTCGAAAGGAGTAAGAGAATGAGAGAAGAAATCCAAGCGGCCCTGGACATAGTTCGCCCGCAGCTTCAGGCTGACGGCGGGGACGCTGAAATTGTCGATGTGACTGATGATGGAATTGTAAAATTGAGACTGACGGGCGCCTGCGGAGGATGCCCCATGAGTCAAATGACGCTGAAAATGGGGATCGAAAGAATCCTAAAAGAAAAAGTTCCTTCTGTAAAGAGCGTTGAAGCAGTCAACGAATAACCGGAAATGTGATGAAAAAACCTGATTCCTCAGGCAGATTTTTCTGGTCTGATGACGTGTCGGAGTAGATGTATTAGGAAACAAGAAAGGCTCTCGTGAAACCAAGGGAGCCTATTCTTGTTATTGACG
>Ga0194058_10000138_pt1:0-2500 | contig 30381 bp, 25 predicted proteins | sample SepL4417m_MetaG_FD_155490 | JGI IMG/M metagenome (GOLD analysis project Ga0194058, IMG submission 155490) | Anoxic zone freshwater microbial communities from boreal shield lake in IISD Experimental Lakes Area, Ontario, Canada - Sep2016-L442-17m | ecosystem: Environmental > Aquatic >... | reverse complement strand
GCTTCAGAAACGCCCATCTTGTATGGCTTAGGGCAATGGTCGCTTGGAACGTTGTGGCCTGTGCTTGAGAGAGTGGCGGGACAAGGACCTCTTGCGAGGATTCCAAAGCCCCACCAGGTACCACTTCGCCGGAGATTGAAATGAATGAGAACAGCCTGGCCACCCTGTTTCTGTCCATTGAATTTGAAATCCTACAGACCGAGACTCAATCATTCAAGATTCATAAGTTCAAACCTGTTATAGAAAAAATTGTGGAATACTTACTCAACGCCCGGCACCCTGATGGTTCAGGCAAGGCAAGGTTTTTCTGCAAATTTGGTTTCAGACCAGAATCTTGGGAGGATTTGGCAGGCGCCCTCAAACACTTGGCAATGGAAGGAACAGTTGTGCTGCTTATTGAATCTGTTCACGGCAGCAAGTACATTATTGAAGGTAGGTTGCGGTCACCGAGCGGACGGGGACCGCGAGTCAGGACGGTCTGGATTCTGGAATCAGGCGATGAAGGGGCCCGGCTTGTGACGGCGTACCCCAAGGAGGACTCATGAGCATGAGTTTTAAGGAACATGACCGCGTGGTCTTGAAGGCAGCGTTGCCATCGGATGGTCTGGAACCGGGGGATGTGGGATGTGTGGTGCATGTTTATAGAGATGGCTCCGCGTACGAAGTGGAGTTTTCTTCCCTGGACGGGTACACAGCTACAGTGGTGACCGTGGAAGCTGGCGACATAAGGCCCGTGTACAGGCGGGAGATTACTCACGCTCGGGAATTGAGAGTTCAATGAGTTTTGGGTGGGATTCCATAATGTTTCCCTCGACGGCAGACTGCTTCTCGTATCGCAATGCGGGATGTCCCTTCGCCGGAGATTGAAATGAATGAGAACAGCCTGGTCACCCTGTTTCTTGAGAAAGCGGCAGAGGCAGGGGCGACGACTGCCACAGTAAACAGTGCCCAGGAATTACAAAGAATCTTCTCCGAAGTATTACTGGAACATGGATCGGTATACTGTCCAGGCATGACCGACAAAGAGAGGGCCGTGCCGATTCCTGCGGACCGTCGGCAGCCAGCTTATGAATCCGCATCAATAACCATTGAAGAGTCATTCGCGGGTGTCGCGGAAACGGGAACCGTCATTTGCTCCAGCGCCTCCGGCAAGTTCCTGCAAGCAAGCCTTTTGCCTGAACACCACGTGGCAATAGTGCCGAGGGAGAAGATATTCCCAACTTTTTCGGAATTCTTCGCATCATTGGCAGAAATGCCCACCAACATAACTCTTATTACAGGCCCAAGCCGAACCGCAGATATAGAGAAGACTCTCATCATAGGAATGCATGGTCCCAAGAGAGTTACGGTGATTGTCTGGTGAGGAGGTCATGACACGGAAGCCGCAACAAGGCAACGCCTACGTTCATTCCATTGTTTGTTCAGGGGAAGCTTGTTGACTCAAACAATGAAATAACCAGTTGATTATCCAATATTTCTCTGATGCACAACCCGGCTGGGCACTTGTTTTGAGGTGCCTTCTTTATTGTTTATCGGATCCCTCACCACCAGTCAAAACCCATTGCGAGAATCGTCTTGGTCCACTGTTCAGATTACTTCACCGACTTATGCCATTGTCCAATTTTTCCGGACCAGCTATCTTCCCAAGTCATCCTTGTATCGGACCAATCTAATTTTTCGAAATTCAATAAGGACTGTTTATGAAGTTCTTCCTTCTCCTTTTCCACCAATTCGTTAAATGCATCAACAAGTCCTGTCATTTCATACATCGGAGTATTAGCCATACGCTCAAGTTCTCGTGCAGCTTCGACATCCCCCCGGTCTGCTTTCTCTTGTAAACGTGCTGCTCTTAACCAATCCGCATCAAGTTCAGTGGAATCCATATTGATAACCAGAGTTCCGTCATCCTTGTAAAAAAATGGTTCGACTTTTTTCATAATGGTCTCTGCTCTTTGGATTTACATATTGATTCAGCAGCAGTTGGAGCAAACAATAGCATGCTGGGCCCCTCGGATGGAACAGGCGGCTTGCCAGATCCAAGATTCCAGAGATTTCCCTTATTGTTATGTTCCGGCATGTCCTTGATGGTTTTCATAATATTTCAGTTCAGCAGCTTCGTCGGGCATCCATCTGTATTGTTTAAGAATCCTGATTAATGATGTCACTCAATTTCTGCAGCAAGTTGCTGCAGAAATACCTAGGAACCTAAGACTTGTGTTTTACCTGTTTGGCGACAGCGTGTCGCCAAAATTCGTGAACTACTGGCCCCTTACCACCGGCGGCGGATTCCACTTGCCCACGAGGACTTCACGCTTAGGCGCATACAGGCGCATGGTAAGATTGAAAGGCCCTTTGGGAGCGGGTAGCCAGATCCACTCCTTGCCTGTGCCCGGATTCTCATTCTGGAAATAGAGGTCGAGCGAACCGTCCTGGTTATACTTGAACGGCATCCAGTTGCTGACCGCGAAGCGATTGAGACTGTTTGTGACCTGGAAACCAT
>Ga0194058_10000137_pt1 | contig 30427 bp, 23 predicted proteins | sample SepL4417m_MetaG_FD_155490 | JGI IMG/M metagenome (GOLD analysis project Ga0194058, IMG submission 155490) | Anoxic zone freshwater microbial communities from boreal shield lake in IISD Experimental Lakes Area, Ontario, Canada - Sep2016-L442-17m | ecosystem: Environmental > Aquatic > Freshwater... | reverse complement strand
CCTCACAAGCCAGGCGATGGACCTCGGTTTTTTGCCCCGTGTTTTTGTCCGGCACACCAGCACCCGGATGCGGGGACAGATCTATATTCCGCTCGTGAATTTTTTACTGGGCGCGGTATGCCTGTTTCTGGTGGTAGCCTTCCGCAACAGCGCCTCGCTGGCAAATGCCTACGGGATTGCGGTGACCGGGGCCATGGTGGTGACATCGATCACCTTCGGCGCCGTGCTGTTTACCAGGCCGGATATTTCAAAATGGAAGAGCGCTCTTTTGCTTGGCGGACTTCTCAGCCTCGACGTTCCGCTATTTGGCTCGTGCCTGACAAAGCTGTTCGATGGCGGATTTGTTCCGGTGCTTCTGGCCGCAGGCGTGGCGGCCGTGATGATGACCTGGCAGCGCGGGAGGCAGATCATCCGGCAGACGATGCGATTCGGAACGATGTCGCCGGAAGATCTCGGGCGGCATTTGGACAGCGGAGGTTTCCTCCGGGTTCCCGGCGCTCAGATCTTCGTTGTCCGGCGCCCGAATCCGGAGCACGCTGTCGCATGCATCCTTGAGCAGCACCGGCGAGTCAAAGCCCTGGGAAGCCAGCTTGTGATCCTCCTCCTGGACCCCGAATGGAAAAACCCGATGGAAAAGCTCGGGGAAGTTTCTGTCGCCGCCTGCGACGGCGGGCTCTGGGTGGTCCAGGCTGCGCACGGGTACATGGTCGAGCCGGATGCTCCTGCCATCATGAGGAAAGCCGAAGAGCAGAGCGGCGGAACATTCCGCTGCGAGCCTGAGGGCTCGTTCTATGTCATCGCGAGGGAGCTGGTCATCTCCTGCCCGGAAAAGATGATGTCCGCCTGGCAGCGCCACGTTTTCGCGTTCATGAGCAGGAATGTCGTCCCCGGCCCCCACTACCTCAATATTCCTGCCGACCACCTCGTGATCTACACCTGGCTTCTGCGGCTTTGACCTCGCATCGGCAGGCTGCGTTTAAGAGAATTTTCATCCGCCTTGCAGAATTCTCAACATGCGGTTGACAACCGTCGCGCGGGAACATAGACAGGTGTCTTTATCATGAAGATAGCGGTCACCAAAGAAGCCCTCCTTGAAGGTTTGCAACGAATCCAAAACGTGGTCAGCAATCGCGCGACTCTCCCCGTTCTCTCCAACGCGCTTCTCGAAGCAACCGAATCCGGCCTGCGGCTGACGACGACGGATCTCGAGGTGAGCATCCGGTGCTCGATCGAGGCAAAGGTCGAACGGCCGGGGGCGACAACCCTGCCTGCAAGGCGGCTCGCCTCGATCATCCGGGAGCTGCCCAATTCCGAGGTGGTGATCGATGTGGATGCAAAAAATGCGGCGACAATCCGATGCGGGGCAAGCTTTTTCAAGATCTACGGGCTCCCGCAGGAGGAGTTCCCCGCGTTCCCGACGTTTGAAGAATCCAAGCTGTTCACCATCAAACAGAGCGAGCTCAAGGACGGCCTCAGGAAGACCTCGTATGCGATCTCGTCTGACGAGACGCGCTACGTGCTCAACGGAATTTTATTTTCGCTTGCGGATAACAAGATGACGCTCGTGGCGACCGACGGGCGCCGGCTCGCTCTCTTCGACAGCGACATCGAATTTCCCAAGAGCCACGAGCGCGACTTTATCCTCCCGACCAAGGCGGTGACTGAGCTGCAGCGCCTGCTCGGCGATGGGGGGGACGTGGCGATCTCCACATCAGAAAACCTTGCAGCCTACGAGCTCAACGGTGCCCAGATCGTCTCGAAGCTCGTCGAGGGAAACTATCCGAACTACCGACAGGTGATTCCTGGCGAGGCAAAAGAGCGGATCACACTCGAGCGCGAGCCGTTCCTGAACTGCGTGCGACGGGTCTCGCTGCTCAGCAGCGACAAGACGAGCTCGGTCCGGCTGAGCTTCAGCAAGAACAACCTCGACATCGCAGCGAATACTCCGGAAGTCGGAGAGGCGATGGAGTCCATGGCGATCAGCTACCGGGGCAAGGATCTATCGATTGCGTTCAATCCCGAATTCCTGATGGACCCGCTCCGGAACCTTCCCAACGACGAGATCTTCCTGGAGCTGATTGATGAGATGAGCCCGGGGGTGGTGAAAATCCAATCGCCATTTCTCTACGTGATCATGCCGATGCGGGTTTCTGTGTGAGCCAGTTGCTTTGGGGGATCGACTTAGGAGGCACAAAAATCGAGGGGGCGATCCTCGATGATCATGGCGTGGCGCTCCACCGGCTCCGCCGGGAGACCGGCGCGGCAAATGGCTACGACCATGTGCTATCGCAGATCGTCGGCGTGATCCGGGATCTGGAAAATGCCTCGGGACTTTCGAGGCCGGCAATCATTGGGATCGGAACTCCCGGGGCCGTGGAGCCATCCAGCGGGGCGCTGAAAAATTCCAATACCACCTGCCTGATCGGTCGGCCGCTGCGGGAGGATCTTGCTGCGGCGCTTGGCTGCGTGATCCGGATGGCGAACGATGCCAATTGTTTCGCGCTGGCCGAAGCGTCCTGGGGGGCGGCTGCTGGCGCCGATGTGGCCATGGGCCTGATCCTCGGGACCGGAGTCGGCGGAGGCCTCGTCGTGCGCGGGAGGGTCCTTGACGGCCAGCATGGGATAGCTGGCGAATGGGGGCACAACCCGCTGCGCGGGGAATCGTCCCCGTGCTATTGCGGGCGCAATGGCTGCATCGAGACGGTGATCGCCGGACCTTCCCTGGAGCGCTATTACAGGGAATCCGGCGGGGAGAACATCCGGCTTCCGGAGATTGTGGCAAAGGCGGGTGCCGGCGATCCGATCGCGGAGGCAACGATCCGCCGGCTGCAGGAAAAATTTGGCGAGGCGATTGCTGCGGTGATCAACATCCTCGACCCCGACGCGATCGTGATCGGCGGCGGGGTCGGAAATATCCAGGAGCTTTACTCGGAGGCAACCCGGCAATGGATCCGCCAGTTTTTGTTCAACCAGGTTCTTACGACCCGGATTCTCCGGCCGCAGCTCGGCGACAGCGCGGGGGTCTTCGGGGCAGCGATCCTCGCGCGAGCCTGATGGAAAAAAAGATTCGGATCCCGGTGTCCGGCCTGCAGCCGGGAATGCAATCCCCTTTCTCCGGGCTCGATATCTCCGGCTTGCCGGAGGGGCCTCTGGATCCGCCGGTAGGCGAGGACCCTGCCAGGAAGCTCCCGCCCGGAAGGCTGGTGTTCCGTAAAGAAAAAGCGCGTCGGGGTGGGAAATCGGTTGTTGTCGTCTCCGGATTCGACCCCTCGTTCCCGCTGGAGGAGATCGAAACCATTGCGCGACATATCCGCAGGCAATGCGGGTGCGGCGGAACCGTCCGCGACCGCGAGATCGAATGCCAAGGAGACGACCCCGAACGGTTCAGAAAAATCTTCCGGGACCTCCGCTGAATTCCGCTCAGCGCTCGGCGAGCGGGACGTAATCCCGGACCGTCGGGCCGGTATAAACCTGCCGCGGGCGGTAGATGCGGGACTTCGGATCGTCCATCACTTCCTTGAAGTTGGCGATCCAGCCCGGCATGCGCCCGATCGCGAACATGACGGTAAACATCTCGGTCGGGATCCCCAGCGCGCGCATGATGATCCCGCTGTAGAAGTCCACGTTCGGGTAGAGCTTGCGCTCGAGGAAATACGGATCTTTGAGCGCAGTCTCTTCGAGCTTGAGCGCGATGTCGAGAAGGGGGTCGCTCTTGTTGAGCTTGGCCAGCAGCTTGTCGCAGCTTGCCTTGATGATCTTCGCGCGGGGATCGTAGTTTTTGTAAACCCGGTGGCCGAACCCCATGAGCCGGTGCCCGCCCTCCTTCGATTTGACGCCCTCGAGGAACTTCGAGCCGTCATCGCCCTCACTGCGGATATGGCCCAACATTTCGAGCACCGCCTGGTTCGCCCCTCCGTGGAGCGGCCCCCAGAGGGCACAGACCCCCGCCGCTGCGCTCGCGAAGATATTCGCGCGGCTGGAAGCGACCATCCGGACGGTTGATGTGGAGCAGTTCTGCTCGTGATCGGCGTGCAGGAGAAAGATCTGGTCGAGCGCGGCGACGGCCTCGGGCTTGAGCACGACGTCTCCGTGCGGCATCGAGAACATCATATGCAGGAAGTTTGCTGTATATTTGTATTCCGGCTTCGGATACACGATCGGCAGCCCGAGCGACTTGCGGTAGGCAAAGGCCGCAATCGTCCGGACCTGCGAGATCAGCCGCGCGGTATGCCTGCTGAATTTCGCGGGGTCATACGGCCCGGTCAGCTCGCGGGTGAAACACCCGCACGCGTTGATCATCGAGGAGAGGATCGCCATCGGGTGAGCGTTCGGAGGAAAGCCCGCAAAATGGTATTTCATGTCCTCGTGGAGGACCTGAAATTCCGTCAGGATGTCGGAAAACGTTCGCAGCTCGCTGGACGTCGGAAGGTTGCCGTAGATCAGAAGCCATGCCACCTCGATAAATGTGCTCTTTTCGGCGAGCTGCTCGATCGGATACCCTCGGTAGCGCAGGATTCCTTTTTCCCCGTCAATGAACGTGATGTCGCTCGAGCAGGATCCCGTGTTCCCAAACCCATCATCAAACGTGATGAGGCCGGTCTGATCGCGCAATCGGGAAATGTCGATCCCGCGCTCGTTCTCGCTGCCAACGACCACCGGAAATTCTGTGGAGGTTCCGCTGTAGGTAATGGTGGCTTTTTCGCTCATAATAAATCTTTTATTGGTTTTGCCTTCCGCTTCGAAACCGGCCGAGCATAGCCGGTTTTCCTCGAACATTTCCACCAGAACATTTTTTTTTTGCGCGGCCGTTTGGCGGGAGGCTCACAGGCGATCAAAGCGCAGTATCAATCATAAATGGGATCAGCGTATCAGCCCCCAGCGTTTCGAGAACGGCCAGTAAACAAAAAGCCCCCGCCCGGCGACATTCCGTTCGGGCACGGCCCCCCAGACCCGGCTGTCGCTCGAGTGGTAGCTGTTGTCGCCGAGCGCGAAGTATCCGTGAGCTGGCACGGTGAAGGTATCCTCCGGCGTGCCCAGGCGCGAAAAGCTTCCTCCTCCCGCTGGGCCGTTCGAGTATCCGTGGTAGCCGTCCCGCATGCTCATGACCCGCTGAAAGGGAAACCGCGAAGGCGGCTCGCCGTTGACGAAAAGCTTCGGCGGCGCGATCCGCAGGGTCTGGCCAGGCATCCCAGCCAGGCGCTTGATGTAGTGCTGCGACCCCATCGCCGGATCCAGTCCGTCCTCAATTTTTCTGATCCCGGTCGTCTTGAACACAAAGACGTCCCCGGCCGCAGGCTTCACAAAATTGTAGCTCACCTTGTCAACAAAGACCTGGTCGCCGGTATCCATGTGCCCGCAGGCAATCGTCTCGCCTGCCCGATACTCCCGCCCGGGCAGGACGTTGAAAGACCGCTTCAGCGGATCAAGAGGAACAAAAAGCGTGTAGGTTCTCTTCTGGCAAACAATGTCCGTAAACGTAAAAAAGTTTGCGTAGGTATGCTCCTGAAGACGAGCGACGACATCCGCCTCCTTGGCCCTCAGGTCAAAATAATGCCGCCCAAGCCAGACAAATTCGAACGCCCGCACAAGAATGTTCGGGGGAGGGGTTCCCGTCGGAGTGCCAACGATCCCGTAAAGCGTCGGCTGCATCGAACCGGTCGGAATCCGGAACGGCTGCAACAGATACGCCTTGATCCCCGCCGCAATCACAATCGCCACCAAAAAGACCTCCACATTCTCCCGCCATGCGGCGTTCTTCGGGGGAGGGGAGATCTTTCCGATCAGCGCATCTAAATCCCCCATGGCGGTTTCCACGGCGCTCCGGTTCCGTTGCTTCATCGCCTCCTTCAAACGTCCAATTTTCGATTCGACTTTTTCGACTTCCCCAGGCTTCAAGATGTCCCGCTTGTAATCTAAAAACTTTTTCGCACCATGTGCGTAGCGCTTTGCTTCTTTGATATATCTTGGAATTAATAAAAACATGATGTTGATAATCTTGTGATTTGTTTCTAATGAAAAATAGTAATATGAATACTTAACGCGATGGCCTTGTAGACATCGCTTAAATCGCGAACATTGCGAGATCCGCGTTCTTAGAGAATGCCTGCCTCTATCCTGTCTTTAACACCTCAATAAATGCTTCTTGCGGAATATTCACAGTTCCAATGGCTTTCATTCGTTTTTTACCTTCTTTTTGTTTTTCCAGAAGCTTCCGCTTTCTTGTGATATCTCCTCCGTAACATTTTGCCGTGACATTCTTTCTTAAGGCGCTGACATTTTCCCGTGCGACAATTTTTCCTCCGATGGCGGCTTGGATGCTGACTTGGTAAAGTTGGGTGGGGATCACTTCCTTGAGTTTAGCGGCGAGGGCGCGTCCGCGAGCCTCGGCTTTGTCGCGGTGGACGATGCTACTAAAGGCATCGACCGGGTCGTTATTGACCAGCATATCGAGTTTGACGAGCTTTCCTGCTCGGTAGCCGGCCTGCTCGTAGTCCATGGATCCGTAGCCGCGGGTGATGGATTTCATTTTGTCGACAAAGTCCACAAGGATCTCATTGAGGGGGAGTTCCGCTGTGAGCATGACGCGCTTGGTATCAAGGGATTCGGTGTGTTTGATCTCGCCGCGCTTGTCCATGATGAGCTGCATCATGGGCGAGATGTATTCATTGGGGAGCATGATATAGCAAGCGACGATCGGTTCCCGGATTTCGTCGATGACGCTGGGGTCGGGGAGCTGGTCCGGATTATCCACGCGGAGAATTTCTCCATTTGTGCGAAGAACTTCGTAAATAACTGATGGATAGGTTGCAATGATATCCATATCGAACTCCCTTCGGAGACGTTCGAGGATAATTTCCATGTGGAGGAGGCCAAGGAATCCACAGCGGAATCCGAATCCGAGGGCGATGCTGGATTCCGACATGTAGTGGAAGGCGGCGTCATTGAGCTGGAGCTTTCCCATGGCGGCTTTGAGCTTTTCAAAGTCCGCCGTATTGATCGGATAAATGCCGCTGAAGACCATGGGCTGGACGACTTGGAAACCTGGAAGGGGAGTTTCTGCCGGGGTTCTGGCTCCGGTGAGGGTATCGCCAACCCTGACTTCGGCGCTGGTCTTGATATTGGCGATGACGTAGCCGATATCACCAGCCACCAGTTTCTCCCGTGTGAAAAATTTGGGGTGCTGAGGCTTGAAGACTCCCACTTCTTTGACGTCATACGAGGCATTTGTTGCCATGAGCTTGACCGGATCTCCGGCTTTGATCGTCCCTTCCATGATTCTCGTATAGATCACGACTCCTCGGTAGGTGTCGAAAGCCGAATCAAACGTGAGGGCCCGGAGGCGGGCGTCCGGTTTTCCGGACGGGTGGGGGATTCTCGCGACGATGGCTTCCAGGATCTCTTCGATGCCGATTCCTGCCTTTGCGCTGGCGAGGAGGGCCTCTTCGGCCGGGATCGCCAGGATGTCCTCGAGCTGCTTCATGGCGGTTTCGACGTCCGCGTTCGGGAGGTCGATTTTATTGATGACGGGAATGAGCTTCAGCCCCTGCTTTTCCGCCAGGTGAACATTTGCGACCGTCTGGGCCTCAACCCCTTGGGCGGCATCGATAATGAGGAGGGCACCTTCGCAGGCGGCCAGGGAACGGGAAACCTCATAGGAAAAGTCGACATGCCCGGGAGTGTCCGAGAGGTTCAGGTGGTAGCGATGGCCATCTTTCGCCCGGTAATCCATGGCGATCGGATGCGCCTTGATCGTGATCCCGCGCTCGCGCTCGAGATCCATCGCGTCAAGGAGCTGCTCCTGGGACTCTCGCTTTTGGATTGTGCCGGTAACTTCCAGAAGCCGATCGGATAAAGTTGTCTTACCGTGGTCAATATGGGCGATGATGCAGAAGTTGCGTGTATTTTTTATGGACATCAGCAGGCACGGGAATATCGGGCAGACGAGGGGAACGGTCAATCCCGCGTTCTCCGTTCTTGCGGAAATTCCGTTTCCTGGTCAAATTTTAAATTGAAAGTGAACTCACCGCACGCCGGTTTTCGACTGAACTCGAAGGTTCTGCAGATGCTTGCTGTCGCGGGCATCGCGCTGGCGATTCCCATGACGATGATGATCCTGGGTATCAAAGGTTTCTGCGCCAAGCCGGCCGGGCCCGCTCCGGAGGTTCCCGGGCTGCGGGCCGCGCTCGAGCTGGCCGCCTCGAGAACCCTGCCTGCTCCAGCGGAGCTTGGCGCGGGCCGCCGCCATTACGTCTTGATGCCTGCGCAGGAGATCCGTCCGCCTGCGGCGCCCTCTCGACTTCCAGCCTCTGCGAGCCCGGATGAGCGGCGGAAGAAGATCGAACGATCGGCCGGAGAGCTGGGGGGATCGACGCTCCTGCTCGGGCAGCCGAGTGGCGGGGCGCGCCTGCTCGTCCAGATTCCGGTCTCTGCGGCGGAACGCTTTGAGGCGGATGCCCTGGAGGGATTTGCGACTCCCGACCCGGAAGATTTATCCGGCGATACCCGGCTTTACGAAATCCTTCTCCCTCCGCCATGATTGCTGCCGTCTTTGCCTTGGAATTTGAAAGCGCAGGTTTCCGTGCGGTCATGCAAAGCCGGATGTGCGTTTCCGTATGGACGCTTGGGGTGATGGGAGGCCGGGCGGCCCAGGCGCTCGAAAAGCTCGTTCACAAGAATCGGCCGGCGCTCGTTATCTCGGCCGGATTTTCCGGCGCTCTGCAGCCGAATATTCCGATCGGCACGCTTGTTCTTGGCGAAAACTTTACAGATTCGGATGTCGCACGCCATTTGATTCTTCCGGCAGGATTTTTGGTCGGAAGGATCGTTACGGCTGATGAAATCGTCGAATCCGCCGCGCAGAAAATGGCTCTTGGCCTCGAATCTGGAGCGCTGGCGGTTGATTTGGAATCCGCGCATCTCCATGCGGTTTGTTCCAAGCTCGGCATCCCCATAGTTTCTATCCGCTGCATCACCGATGCGATGGAGCAGGATATCCCGTTGCCCAGGCATCTGCTCATGGATCCAGAAAGTTCCCGGCCAGATCCCGGCTCCATATTTCGCTATCTTTTCCGGCACCCTGCAAAAGTGCCGGAATTCGCCAGCCTCGTCCGAAATGCCCGCGCAGCACAAGCCGCCCTTGCCAACGGGCTGAACGACATTTTGCCTGCCTTGCTCAGGCCGCTCCGGTAGGGCCGGCGAGGGAAGCTTCCCAGGCTCCTGAATCCCATGCGGCCAAATCCCCAGGCTTCGACTATACACTACATATATTATATGATGTTATAGATATTTTGCTTGGGGCGAGGCTGGTATCTGATTGTGAATAACATGTGCAGCATTTCGACTTCGGGGACGGGTTCTTGCGGAAGGCCGGAATGATTCACACAGAGCGGCTCAACGGCACGCCCGGAGGAAGCGGCGAGCGATCAAGCTCCTTAGAGGCCGCCGTGCTTCCAGATCGAGAACACGAGGCGGAGGCACATATACGTCCCGAAAAGCAGTCCGGTTGCGCCTGGGACGCTGATCTGCGCGATATGAGGCGGAACAGCTGCGAGCAGGACGATGCTGGAGCAGATGAGCACGGCGGCCGTAAGGATTGCGTTGGCCAGGCGGTTGGCAATCGAGTCGAGTGTCGCGCGCAGAGGCTCAAAGCCCTTTGGGTCGATCTTGTGTTGCAGCGGAATATTGATCTTTCCGCGCCGGAGGCTCTGGTAAAGCTGGCGGAAGTCACCGGGAAAGTCACGGAGGAAGTCGAGCGCCTCTACGGCCACGCCCTTGAGGATGCCGCCGACCCGGCCGGCCCCGAACTTTCCGAGGAGGACTCGCGTGGCATACGGTTCGCCGAGTTGTATGAAGTTGAGCTCAGGGTCGAGGGATCGTCCGATGGCCTCGACCTGAGCAAGAGCCTTGATGCCGAGATAGAATGCCGCGCGCATCCGGAGGCGGTTATCGCGAAGGAGGTCGAGAAGGCTGTTGAGAACTGCTCCCAGGCTGATCTCGCGCAGCGGCCGGGTCAGGTTTTGCTCGGCAAACTTTTCGACTTCCGTCTGCAGGAGCATCTGGTCCTGAGCGATCCCCTCCTCCGACAGATCGAGAATGGAGCGGGTCGTCTGGGTATGATTTTTTTCCGCGAGGCCGCTGACGAGGAGTGCGATGCTCTCTCGCATCTGCGGGGTGAATTTTCCCATCATGCCGTAATCAAACAGGACGATGCGGGAGTCCGGCAGCACGGTCATGTTGCCCGGGTGCGGGTCGCCGTGGAAAAATCCGTGCGTAAATATCTGTTCGTAGATGATGTCGGTCATCGTGGCGGCCAGCGTGGCGGGATCTATGCCATGCTCCACGAGAGATTTGTGGTCGGTGATCGAGATCCCGACGAGGTAGTCCATCGTGAGGACGCGCGCGTTCGAGTGGTCGCGGTAAATTTTTGGCACGCGAAGGTTCGCATTTCCGTCGAACTGCTCCGCGAACCGCTCGGCGTTCGAGGCTTCGTTTTCGAAGTCCAGCTCCCGCTGCAACGTCTCGGTAAACTCCTCGACGACGCCGGTAGGATTCAGTCCGGCCGACTCGGGGACATGCTTTTCGACAAACCGGGCGAGGTCGTGAAGGATCGCGACATCGAGCAGGATGGTTTTCTCGATGTCCGGGCGCTGGATTTTGACTGCGACAAGGGTGCCGTCAAGCAGCGTGGCTTTATGGACCTGCGCGATGCTGGCGCTGCCGATCGGCTCCTTGCTGAATTCAGAAAACAGCTGGCGCATCGGTCTGCCGAGTTCGCGGGTGACGATCGCCTTGGCTACGGATCCCGGGAAAGGGGGCACGTTGCTCTGGAGCTTGGTGAGCTCGATAAAGTAGTCGTCCGTGATCAGATCCCGGCGGCTGCTCAGGATCTGGCCGAACTTGATAAATGTTGGCCCGAGCTCCTCCAGTGCAAGTCGGAGCCGCTCCGGGAGTGGTTTTGACAGGATTTTATCGTCCGGATGCGCGCGGATCGTGGCATCTTCGATCCGCAAAATATGCTGGAGTGCCACGAGCCGCAGGACATCTGCGAACCCGTATTTGAAGAGGATCGAAAGGATCTCCCGGTAGCGAGGCAGGTGGGTATAGAGGTCCATCGCGGACCTCAGCGTGTCGAAAATCACGGATGCCCCCTCATTTTCTTGAGCGAGGCGCAGGCCTTTTCCAGCACCGACATCATCTCGGATTTTCGGATCGGTTTGCTGAGGTAATCATTCATTCCTGCAGCCGCGCAGCGATGGCGGACGCCGGACATCACGTCAGCGGTGAGCGCGATGATGTAAGCTTTCGGAATTTCCGGATGCGAGGCTTCAAAGCTCCTGATCCTCTCAGCCGCCTCCATGCCGTCCATGATCGGCATCTGCAGATCCATGAAGATCACGTCATAGGGCTGTTTTTCGTGCGCTTCCACTCCCGCGAGGCCATTCGGCTGGGAGTCGCTTGCCCCTCCCATCGAGGCAAGCATCCGCTGGGCGAGCAAGCAATTGACGCGATTATCCTCAACGATCAGAAAACGCAAGTCTCCGCCCAGAGAAAACGCTGGAGTTTTCACTGAGGAGGCGTCAGGAGCTGGCACCTCTGAAGCCGGAACGACCACGAGCGGAAGGTCCAGCGCGAACACGCTTCCTGCGGACGAGGACTTCAGCAAGTTTACATCCCCGCCCAAAAGCTCGGCGAGCCGCTTGCAAATGACGAGCCCGAGGCCCGTGCCTCCGAAGCACCTTGTCGTCGAGGAGTCCGCCTGCGAAAAGGGCTTGAAAAGCCGTCCGATCCGGTCTGGAGCAATGCCAATTCCGGAGTCCGCAACTTCCACCAGCAAGGGGAACCGCCCATCGTTGGGATCCTTGCCGCTTTTCTTTGCCGTGACAAGAACCTCCCCGGCAGGGGTAAACTTCACCGCATTCCCAATGAGGTTGAGAAGAATCTGACGAATGCGTCCCGGATCCGTGCAGAGGGCTTTCGGCACCTCCTTGTCCACCTCCACCCGGAGGGATATCCCCTTGGCCAGGGCCGTGGCGCCATAGAGGTCGGTGACGTCGCTCAAACATTTCCGGATTTCGACGGCCGTCGGCTGAACCGGCATCTTGCCGGACTCGATCCGGGAGAAATCTAAAATATCATTTAAAAGAACGAGCAGGGCATCGCCGCTGCGGCGGATCATATCCACCTGCTCTTTTTGCTCGGCATCCATCTTTGTCTCGGTGAGCATGTCGGCAAATCCCAGGACGCTGTTCAGGGGGGTTCGGATCTCGTGGCTCATCACGGCTAGGAACTCGCTTTTGGCGCGGTCGGCCGCCTGCGCGGCCTCCTTTTCACGGATCAGCTCCTGCTCGGCGGATTTTCTGGCTGTGATCTCGAGTCCGGCCCCGCGATAGCCGGTGATCTGGCCGGCCATGTTGCTGACAGGCACGCCGTTCAAGCTGATCCAGATGATGGTTCCATCGCTGCGCACGATCCGGTGCTCGAAGTCACGGAAGATGCACTGGGCTGCCAAAAGAGCATCGAACTTCTCGCGGGATGGCTCAGTGTCCTCGGTCGGGACGAGAGAGAGCGGGTGGTGTCCGATCAGCCTTTCTACCGGGTAGCCTAGCACGTCAACCACACGCTCCGACAGGTAGGTGTAGTGTCCGCTTGCGTCCACCTCCCAGATATACTCGCCGGCCGCATCCACGACGTTCCGAAGCCGCCTCTCGGTCTCGCGCAGCGGAGTGATATTGAGGATCGTGCCGACAGCGATCGTCACCTTTCGCTCTCCTTCCATGTGCTGGCCTCGGTCGAGAAGCCAGTTCATGCGTCCGTTCCTTCCGAAAATCCTGTATTCGACATTCCACTTGCTGACATTCGATTCCAGCCAAACCGCCCGGCATTTTTGGGCATCGTCCGGATGGACGCATGCGAGCCAATCCGCGCGATGGAGCGGAGCCTCATCCGGGCCGGCCCATCCAATCTCGCTGAGGTTCCCGCGCCATAAAATCGCGGCCGACGCCGTGTCGAACTGGTAGATCGCCTCGCCGCTCGCGTCGATGAGCGCGCTTTCCGCGCGCGACACGCTATCAAGCAAATTGGCATCGACGAGATTTCTTCGGCGGTAGGAATAAACCGCCAGCGCGACGGTGAGCGAAACGATGATGCCGATGATCACTGATGACCAAGCGGCAGATTTAAGGGATGCCAGCGTCGGGTGGAGGCGGTCGGCTGTGGACTCTACGACCATCACTCCAGAGGGTTTTCCCGGGCTCGAAAAGATCGGCACCATGGCCACCACGAAGGAGGCGGGTGATCCGGGGTACGAGATCTCGCCGCTCCAGCCTTTGCCTGTCTTCTGGACGGAGAGCGCGCAAAAGTAGAGGGTTTCCTTGTTGAAATCCCCGCTTTTCCCTGGCTGGAAAGGGAGCCTCTCCCAGGTGCGCGCCGGGAAGCCTTCGCTGTCCAAAACCATGCGGGGAATACTCTCCGCAAAGGTCACGGTATAAACCCTCGAAAGCATCGGCTCGGCCGTTTTCGTCTCCTTCACCGGGGATTGAAGCCGAAAATAGTCTTTCGAATCGATTTTTTCTGCGGGGGTGGAAGAGAGCCGTTCGTGCTCCGGGAGGTCGAGCAGGTTGGCGGTTCGCCAGGCGAGGGATTCCAGCCGCTGGCGGTTGTGAATGTTGTTCCTCGCGCTGGCCTGGTTGTAAATGAAATACGCCGATGCGATGAAGCACAGGAGCACGGAGAGCCCGACGTAAAAGGCATCACGCAAAGGGGTGCTCGGTGTGCTCAGTGTGAATTTCACTTCAAGATGATTTCAAAAAAGCGATCGGATCTGCAGTTTCTGTGGAGGGGGGAAGTTCATTCGTATCGGACCGGGCCGGCCTGAGCGCGTCAAGCAGGCTTGAGCTGCTGCCCTTGCATCTCGTGGAGCAAGCATTTCTGGGCTTTCGTCAGGACGCTCAGGATTTTTGCAGACTGCTTGATCCGCCACTTGCGGAGGGCTTCAAGGCGCTCATGAATCCCGATTTTCCCGTCCTCAAACGCGCGGTTGGCCTTGTCGGCGAATGCATCCCCTTCCCTCTGCAGGGCACCCAGAGCGGAGACCTGCGCGGTGGTGAGCTGGAGCTTCTGCTGGATGCGCGGAACAAACAGCATCAGCCCGCCCAGCTTCTGGTGCCCGATTTGGTCAAGGCGCTCCCTCTGGGCCGGAGTCAAAATGGACAGGGCGGAGGCATTGTAGCGGGCGTTGAGCTCACGGAGGGTCGCATTTGCGGCTTTTCTTTCGGCTGCCGTGGCAGGAAACCTTGCGGCTGCAGCCCGGGCATCGGATTTATATTTCGCCCGAAGCCGGTCAAGGCTGGAGCACTGGGGCTTCGTGAGCGCCAGGTCCTCCCTCACCGACTGGTTGGCGAGAAGCACCGGCACGGAGCCGGGAAACTTGACCTCGCTCGCGTGGAGGGAGGGCGCGCCGAGCGCGATGAGGACAAAACAGGAGGTGGCGATCAACGTGGTTTTCATAGGTTTTTTTCGATGATGCCCTCGAGTTTGACGATGTCGGCGGCAAATTTGCGGATTCCTTCAGCCAGCTTGTCGGTGGCCATCGCATCCTCGTTGAGCATCCAGCGAAATGATTTTTCATCAAGAGAGATTTTTGCAATCTCCGACTTTTTGGCATCTGCGGGGTCAAGCTTCCGGGTCAGCTTCTCCTGCGAGCCCTGGAGGTTCTCGAGCAGATCCGGGCTGATCGTCAGCAGGTCGCACCCCGCCAGTTCGGTGATCTCCCCGGTGTTCCTGAAGCTCGCCCCCATGACTTGGGTCGCGTATCCGAACTTCTTGTAGTAGGAATAAATCCGGGCGACAGACTGGACCCCTGGGTCGTCAGCGCCCGAGTATTCCCGGCCGTTCACGGCTTTGTAGTAGTCGTAGATCCGGCCGACGAACGGAGAGATCAGCCGGGCTCCAGCCTCGGCGCAAGCGATCGCTTGGGGCAGAGAAAATAGGAGGGTCAGGTTGCACCGGATGCCTTCCTTTTCGCAGATTTCAGCAGCTTGGGCCCCCTCCCAAGTCGAGGCGATTTTGATGAGGACGCGCTCCCTCGGAGTGCCCGATCTTTCATAGAGGCCGATCAGATACCGCGCCTTTTCTACGGTCCCCACCGAGTCGAAGGAAAGCCGGGCATCCACCTCGGTGCTGACCCGTCCGGGCACGATTCCCAGGATCTCGCGCCCGAATGCCACCAGAAGGTCGTCAATGATCTTCCGCACGAGGGCCTCTCCCGCCACCGTGCTGCTGCGGTTGTCCGCGACCGCCTTTTCCAGAAGATGCCGGTATTCGGGCATCTGGACCGCCTTGTAGATCAGCGTCGGGTTCGTGGTGGCATCCTGCGGCGCAAATTTGCGAATGGATTCAAAATCTCCGGTGTCAGCAACGACCGTCGTAAAGGATTTGAGTTGCTCAAGGGTGCTGAGTGGATGGTTCATGGGAAAACTTCTGTTGAGTAATTGGCCTGCAGGTTGCTCGCGACTGCGAACAAAAGCAACAGGGAAATAATGCCGCGCGGTCTGAGAAAGTGCGCTCGACCGCGGCGATTGAGAACTGGACTTGCCAGACAATCTAGCGCATATTCCACCATCAGCTTGGCCAGAAATGACCGGAGCTCCGGCAGATCGTTCAGCTCACAATGAAGTCCGTCATCCGCAAATCCTCCCTTCCTGAAATCCTTGAAAAATTTCAGATGAATTCCAATTCGCGAGAAGTTTCCGTCGAGGAGCAGGAAGATCGGTCTGCGCCGGTGAGCGCGTACCTGATTGCGCTGAGGAAGGCGCGGCGCGGCGATTGCATTTTGCTTCCCCCGGGGGAATACCCTGCGCCTCAGGCGAACGTGAGCATGACACTTCGCGCCCTCCGCCCGGGCACGGTGACGTTGAGGGGCAGGCCAGGCGAGCCGGCGGTGACCTTGAAACAAAAGATCTGCCTCGGGCTTTCCGGCATCACCCTCGTCGGGAGCGCGCCGGGCGACCTGGCCCTCCGGCAAAGCTGCGGATGCGCGGTCCTGATCTCCTGCCATATCACTGGAGGAATCGAGCTCAGCGGGCCGGAAGCTTTGCTCTTTTGCGACTCCTGCCACCTCGACCGAGCGGACGTGGGGATCTCGCTTTCCGGCGGCGCGAAGGCTGAGGTTCGTGGCACGGCGATATCCGGGTGCGCCATCGGAATTTTTGCAGGTTCGGGCTCCGCGTTGGAATTGATCCATTCGCGGATCGAGGGGGAGGATGCTGGCGACTTGGAGAGCCCGGGGGCGGGCCTCCACGCGGAGGATGCGCCGGTTTATTGTGCGGGAACCCTATTTATCGGGAATCACCTTGGGGTGCATTTGAAAGGCTGCAAGGATGTGGAGTTCCTGTTCTGCATGTTCGAGCGCCAGATGATGGGGGGATTCATGATGCGCGAAGGCGGAACCCTGCACATGCACGGCTGCATATTTCGCGAGCAGAGCACCACGAATTACGCGCATGTGACATTGGAAAACGTCACGGCAGACCTGGATTTTTGCGAGATGGATCCCTCGGCGGGTTTGGATGTTGATTCTGCAGGCGGGAGCACCAACCGGCGGAGCGCTGACTCCCCCACCCCGCCCGAAATTGATGAGGCTTTCGCATCGGTGCTTGCTGATCTCCGCCAGTTGGTCGGGCTGGCCGAGTTTAAGGCGGCCATGGGAAATATTCTCCACCACGCGCACGCCGTGCTGCAGCGGCGGAAGCTGGGATTGGCGGTTCCCCCGCTGAAGTTTCATTGCATTTTCGAGGGGCCCGATGGCAGCGGGCGAAGGCCAGCCGCTGCCATTTTTTCCCGTGCGCTGAGCGCTCTAGGCATCCTTCATGGGGACGGGAAGGTGACGGAAGTGAGTATGGAAGACTTGATCCCCGGGGGGGGGCACCTCTCGCAGGCTATCGAACCCGCGCGCGGGGGAATTCTTGTCCTGCATGCGCCGGAGGATACCAGCAGCTGGCGCGATGCCAGACTCTCGTTTGCCGGCACCAGGGAGACCCTCCGCCAGGTGCTGGCGGCCTGTGATGATGAGACGGTCTTGATTTTTTCCGGCCCGCGGAATGCCGTGCGCCCGGTTCTTTGCAACTCGCCGGAGACAGAGGAAATGTTCCGTGCGACCATCCATTTTTTCTCCCCCTCGCCGCCGGAGGTCGCCGAGATGTTTGCCGGCATGGCCGCAGTCCAGAACATCCGCCTCACCACGGCGGCCGGCCTCAAAATCCTTCTCGGCCTGCACATGATGCACGACAGGAAAGACCGCAGATACTTCAATCCGGCGGGGATCGCCAAGCTCATGGATGCCGCGCATAGCAGATATTATGACCGGTGCAGCCGGGAGCATAATTTTGATCTTCGCATGGAGCCGGAGGATCTGGATCTGCCCGTTGAGAAATTGGTGGAGCCACTGCTCCAGGCGCAGCCGAAATTTGTCACGATCTGCCCGAAGTGCGAATTCGAGAACCCGTGGGTCCCGGGAATGGAAAAATCCGTGCGGTGCGCAAAATGCGGGCACGAGTGGGAATCTGGATGGGGAATCTGGACCGAGTCCGCCTACTACCGGGTGAGGATATCCGGGGAGAAGGAGCAGCTGCCGGTGGGGCTCCCAGCCCGAAAGCATGCAGGCTCTGCGATTTGACGCTGGAGCTAAGCTGCGGCGTGCGCGATCTACTCGCGGCTGACAGGTTCGGCCTTGGGAGGGGTCTGCCGGATCGCGAAAAGCAGGTTCGACTCCCCCACCCTCCACTTGTATCCGGTGCCAAGCGCCAGAGGGGTTCCGCTGACACGGAAGGCCCGCTCAAGATCCGGCTGGTAATGTTTTTTGAAGATATCCAGCGTTCCGGTGTAGGTGCCGAAGAACCAGCACCGCCACTCGCCATTCTGAAAAAACGAGAAGGGGATCCCCGAGTCGTCCTGCAATACAGAGGCAGCCTGCCCGAGCAGAAAGTTCCTGGCGCTGGAAAAATACGGTTTATGCAGCAGATACGAGGCGGCTTTCAGGTAAACATTTCCCTTGCCGAACCGTGCTGCCCACTTGAGGACGCTGGCGCGGGACTTCAGCGCGTCGTCGGCGACGTTTGCCTGGACGTAGTGGATTCTCTGAGGGGGGGAAGCGGCATCCTTTCGAAAAGTGATCCTCACTCCCGGCAGCATCCCCTTGGCTTCATGAAATGCCGTCCCGAAGTCCTGAGCAGATCCCTCCTGGTCGATGCCGAAGTAGCAGACATCCAGAACTTCGCCGCCGGTCATCGCCACGAACGTGAGCAGAACCGGAAGGACGCCGTGAAAATCCGTCGCATCGAGATTTGACTTCATCTCCTTGGTGATGAAAAACCCGAAGGAAAGGATGGCCTCCGTCGAGGTCCTCAGGTTGTCGAGCGCGGCACGAAGGCGGTCGTCAGGCAGTGAGCCAGGCTCCGGCAAACTTCCGACAGGCTCAAGCCCCCCCAGCAGATAATCCTCAGCAGCGGGATAAAGCGCGAGCGCCGAAACCGCATCGGGACCGCCAAAAAAATAGAAAACGGGGGCGTTCGGCAAGATGCGCGGAGAAACCTCGGCAGCTGCCCAGAGGCGCATGGGCGTAAAATAATTCTCGTTGTATCGCGCCCAAAGCGACTCGAAGGCCTTCGCATGGGCGAGGCCGGCCGGGGTCGCCTGCCATTTCCCGAGGGCCCCGGTTGGCGGCAGTGGGTAGCCCGCAAGGAACTTGGCCTGCTCGTCAATGCCTGCTCCGGCATCCAAAGGAAGGGCGCGCCTCACATCCTGCCCGTGGACGAGCGCGCAGGCGCACAAAATCGCAACAAGGATTCTTCTCATGGGGGGAATTGAGCCGGATTTTCGGAAAGAAGAAAATACAAACCCGCGCCAATCTCCCCTCACGGGGCAGTCCGGCGAGCCCCGTGAGCGGCGGCGGCAAATCAAGAAATTCCAGCGGCATCTGCAATTCCAGCATCGTTTTGCTTGATGCGGGCGGGAGAAAAACAGAGAAATCACATGATGAGAGAATCGACAACCCGCCAAGCCGACGACCTGACTCCCGCGATATTGGCGGAAGCGGACGAGCTGGTCAGCCACTATCCGGTTTCCACGCGTAGCGCCTCCCTGCCGCTTCTCCACCTTTGGCAGACCCATTTTGGCTCCGTGGACGACTCCGGGATCGAGTGGATCGCCGCCAAGCTGAGCCTCACGCCAATCAATATCCTCGAGCTGGTCACGTTCTATCCATGGTTCCGCCGCGAGGCTGCCGGAAAGACGGTCATCCGGGTCTGCCGGACGCTTGCGTGCGCGATGGCCGGAAGCAGCGAGGTGAAAGAAAAGTTTTGCGAGGCGGTCGGGCTGGATCGGCTGGCCGAACACCATGGGTATGGGAGCGCACCGCCCACGAGCCCGGATGGAAAATTCAGCGTGGAATTTGTCGAGTGCCTGGCCAGCTGCGGCAGCGCGCCGGTGGCGCTGATCAACGATGATCTCGTCGAAAACATCAAGCCTTCGGACGTCGCCTCGATCGTCGAAAAACTCAAATAGCCATGCCCCCACCCCTTCCTCCGCCCCATCCGAAAGAGCGCCGCATCATTTTCGAGAACATCAGCAAGCCGGGATACGCACCGGACTTGGAGACCTACCTCGCACATGGCGGATACGAGTCGCTGAGGATGGCTCTCGCCATGAAGCCTGCGGAGATCGTGGACGCGGTCAAGGCCGCGAGCCTGCGCGGGCGCGGCGGCGCGGGTTTTCCGTGCGGCACGAAGTGGGGCTTCATCAAATACGATGACGGCAAACCGCACTACATCGTCGTCAACGCCGACGAGTCCGAGCCCGGCACGTTTAAGGACAGATACATCCTTCACCAGGATCCCCACCAGCTCATCGAAGGCCTTGCGATCTCGGCTTTTGCAACGAATACCCACCTCGCCTATATCTACATCCGCTGCGAGTTTCCGCATGCGGCGCGCATCGTCTGGAATGCGATCCAGGAGGCCCGCGCAAAGGGCTTCCTCGGAAAAAACATCCTCGGCTCTGGGTTCGACCTCGACATCTATGTCCACCAAGGTGCAGGCGCCTACATCTGCGGGGAGGAAACCAGCCTGCTCGAATCGCTCGAGGGCAAGCGCCCATACCCGCGCATCAAACCCCCCTACTTTCCCGCTGTCCTCGGGCTCTACATGAAGCCGACGATCGTCAACAACGTCGAGACGATCTGCCACGTCAAGCACATCCTCCGATTGGGCGCAGCCGAATACGCGAAGATGGGCACCCCGGGAGATGGTGGCACCCGCACGATGTGCGTCAGCGGGGACGTCGTGCGCACAGGATTTTATGAGATCCCCTGCGGAGCGGTCACCCTCCGGGAGCTCATCTTCGACGTCTGCGGCGGGCTCAAGCCCGGACGCAAGCTTAAGGCGGTGATCCCTGGCGGCAGCTCGGCGAAGGTCATGCGCGCCGACGAGTCTTATCAGATGAAAGTCAAAGGCCAGGACGGGGTGATGGCGGAGCATTCGGTCCCGATGCTCGATATCGTGATGGATGCCCCCTCCCTCCAGTCCGCCGGCACAATGATCGGCAGCGCCGGGATCATGGTCCTGGACGACTCGCGCGATATGCTCTGGGCGCTCAACAATTTGAACGCGTTCTACGCACACGAGAGCTGCGGGCAGTGCACGCCCTGCCGGGAGGGCAGCCGGTGGATGTCAAACATGACGTCGCGCATGCTCGGCGGAGGCGGGCGGCCGGAGGATCCCGATGACCTCCAGAATATCGCCGACAGCATCGCCGGCCGCACGATCTGCGCGTTCGGCGAGGCCTGCTCATGGCCGACTCAAAGCTTCCTCGCCAAGTTTCCTGAAGAGTTCTCCCATGCAGCTGGAAACCAGCCTGCAACAACCAAAAACTAAACGAATGTCACTCCAATTTTTTCGCGAATTCTTAAAGTCCCCCGGCTCGATGGGGGCGGTTTGGCCGTCATCGCCGACGCTGGCTCGGACGATGATCCGGGCGGCGAATGTTGCATCGGCGGAATTTGTTCTGGAGATCGGGCCGGGGAGCGGGGCGCTCACCGGGCCGATTTTGGAGACCCTTCGTCCGGGGGCGCGGTTTGTCGCGATCGAGAAGAGCCCGGACCTTGCGCGTGCGGTTGCGGGAAAATTTCCATCGGTGCAGGTGGTCTCCGGCTGCGCTACCGAGCTGGTTCTACATCTCGACGGGCATGGATCTCCGGATTCCGTGGTCTCCGGGCTTCCTTGGGCGGTATTTTGCGAAGCGCTGCAGGACGATATCCTCGAGCAGGTCACATCCTCCATGCATCCGGAGGGGACGTTCGCGACGTTTGCCTACTTCGGCCCGCATTGGATGAAGGCCGGACGCGCATTCCGAAAAAAGCTGCAGACCCACTTTCGGGAGATCCGGCGCACGGCGGTAGTCGTCGCAAACATCCCTCCCGCTTTCGTATACTTTTGCCGGAAGTAGGGATTGCATTTTCTGATGCCACTGCTCGACAGCCCGGAAATTGCCGCAAGGGAATATGCCCTGTTGGACGCCCCGTGGAATGTCGTCGTCCATAACGATCCGGTGAACCTGATGAGCTATGTCTCGCTCATCTTTCGGCGGGTGCTTGGCTTTTCGCGGGAGAAGGCGGAAGCTCATATGCTCGAAGTCCACCTCAAAGGCAGATCAATCGTCTGGACCGGGCCGCGCGAAAAGGCGGAATTTTTTGTCCAGCAGCTCCACGGACACCTGCTCCTGGCGACCATTGAGCGTGCCCCGCAGACATGAAGCTCAAAGAATCTGATGACGGGGGAATCCTCCTTGAGGAAATCCCGCCGTTTTTATTCCACCTCCTTGGAGAGATCTCCAGCCGGGCAGAGATCAAACACCCGCGCGTCGATGCAAGGTTTTTTCCCGACCCGTCCGAGGATTCCGAACTCATCGAGGATTGGAAATCGCTCGTCCAGCCGGAGCTCCAGGCGATTTTTCAATCCGCCCGCGAGACCGTGCGGGCGGATCTGCGCGGGGCTTCAGAGCGCGATGGCTCGATGAGCCTGCAGATACCGAAGCCGCATGGCGACGCCTGGCTGAGCGCGCTCAACCAGGCGCGACTCGCGATGGTGGAGGAAGCGGGCTTCGGAGAAAAAGACATGGCTGCCGAGGTGCCCGATGACCTTCGAACCCCCCGGGACGCCGCGCTTTTTCAGCTCGGATTCTACGGGTTCCTCCAAGAATGCCTGGTGCGGATGCAGGGTGACTAATCGGCTCGCCTAGCCAACAAGCTGATGATCATTACCCGCCAGCCACACATCCCGTTCAGTTGGCTCCTCATGACGATGGTGCCATGGGTGTTTTTCTACTTTCTGATGTCGGTCGGCGGGGTCAACGTCTTTGTCCTCAACCGACTCATTGACAACCCAGCCGGGCTGACTTTCGCGCTCTCGCTTCCCGGCCTGCTTTTCGCATTTGTTCCCCTGGGGCCATTTATCTCCTACTCCTCCGACCGGATTTGGACGCGGTTCGGCCGGCGCAAGGTTTTTTTGATCGTCGGTTTTTCCGGGACGGCGATGGTGATGCTGAGCTACCCGCTCGCCCCGAATATCTGGGTCTTTATCGGCCTGATGTTTCTTGCTGCATTCTTCGGAAATTTCAACTCGCCGTTTGAGGCGCTGAAGCTGGAGATCACGCCCCCGGCGATGCGCGGGCGCGCGGCGGCGATCGGCACATGGATCACCACGGTGGTAAACATCCTGTTTTTCATGACGGTGATCGGGCGTTTTGACGAGGTGATCCCGTTTATGCACCTCTCGCTGAGCGGGGACAAAATCATTTATTGGAGCGCGGCAACGGGGCTGCTCATCGCCCTTTTTGTCTATTTGTTCGGCATTCATGAGATGCCTCCTCACAGCAAGATTACAGGAGAGAAGTTCAGGCTCAAAACGATGTGGCTTGCCCTGAGTTCCCCGCAGCTGCGCTACCTTTACATTTTTGGAATTGCGGCCGGCCTGCTGGCGGCGAACCTCGGTGCGCTGGGCGCGCTCCTCTACATCAACCAGTGGGGATACAGCCTGCAGGAGATGGGGTTCAACATCGCGGTGGGCGGGGTCATCAACCTCTTTCTGATCCCCGCGATCGGGCTTCTCGCAGACAAGGGCAAAGGCCACAATCGCATGAAGATCTGGCTCACCTGCCTGACCCTCATCCTGCTTCTCAATATCTCCTACTTCAGCTATGTGACTTGGTACCTTCCTGACCAGCGCCCGTCGCTCGTCGAGATCATCTTCTTCGGCGAGCTCACCAGCATCGTCGGCATCGTTGCCGGAGTCGTCTACTATCCGCTCGTCTATGATTACATCCCGCGCAACCTCATGGGAACCTACTTTGCGGGATCGGCAATCCTCGGCGGAATTTCTGGATTCATCACGGTCAACGGGCTGGGCCTTTTCATGCTCGGCTGGGCGCACATTTTTCAGCCGCCGGCCGGCGAGATGGCTCGCATCTGCCTGAACCAGGAGATGAGCTGCAGCGAGGTCGCAGGGATCTTGGCTGGCGCCGGCCTGTCCACTCCCGACGGAAGGACGGCACTTGGCAGCGATATCGTCGTCCGTCCCTGGTTTGCCAACGGGATTGTCCAAGAATCTGGAGTCTGTCAGGAAATTCGTCTCCGCAGCGAGGAAGGGGAGAAAATGCGTAAACTCCAAGACGAGCTCAAGAAGGAAATCGATTCCTTGGAAGCAAAAAACCCGGCAGGCATGGAAAAGAAGCTTGCCGGATTGCGGGCGCAAAATGAGGTCCGGAGCGGCGAATTGGCGAAGCGCGCGGAGTCTTGGAGCCGGGAGGTCATGCGGGCGCTCGAAGGGAAGCTGCTCCAGGCCGGAGAGGAAACCTTGGGAGCCAGCAAGGGGCAGGCGGCGGTGGCGCTGCTTCCGACCCTCCGGAAAGCGCGCGACAGAGAAGTCGACAAGCTGAACAAAAAAATGCACGAGGAAGCCCCGTGGTTTGTCGGCATGCGGATCGTCAACCGCGGACGCGAATTCTTCCTTGCCATCTCCCGCTCCCTGCCAGAGGAGGAAGACAAGGACTTGGCTATCCGCTCGGCCTGCCAGCGCGTCACCAGCCTCGCCCAGACCGCAGCCCCAGGGCTCATCTCTCAGAATGCCGCCCACACCGGAGCCCTCGTCAAACCGGCGATCACGGTCGATGTCGCCCTTGTGGAAAACCCGCTGCCCACATTCGTATCGCCGATCTCTAGGGTCGTGAATTCAGCGATTTCACTTTTTGCCGACGTCCCGCCACCAGGACAAAAGCTGATCAGCTTGGCCCGCAGCCTGGGTTCAGGGGAAGAGGCAAGCTCCGCGCGAGTCGAGTCCCTGCCGTCAAGGAATGGGCTGCGCGTCACCAAGGTCTTCGATTCGGATTCCGGAGAGGACCTGGCAACGCTCGCAGCTCGCCTGGTCGAAAAGGTGCGCGCCGAAGGCGCTTCCCTCAAATTGACCGTCCCCGCCCCGCTGGTTGATAAGGGGGTCGTCCCGATCAAATACAACTACCTCGCAGGCTACCTCTATGTCTTTACCATGGTTCTCTGCGGGTTCGGGCTCGTCGGCTTCTTTCTCAGCAAGGAGCGCGCTGGAGTTGTCAGAAAGTTGGGGGCGGAGGAGGTCGAGGCCGAAGAGGCAATCGCCGAGGAAACAAAATTGGCATCGGACGCTTCCCTTAATCCCGCCGGGGCCTGCGGGGCGACCTACACACCGGGCTACCTCATGCCTAAGCTTGCATTTGCGGCACTGGGGGTGGCGATGGTGCTGACGGCCTTCCAGCAGGCCTGGCCTCAGATGAGGCTTCTGATCAGCGGAAAATACACCGAGGCCGTCGCGGTTTCCGTCTGCGCAAAAAATTCCGGCCAGGAAGACGAAATCCTGAGAACACAGGACGAGCTCTCAAGAAAAATGAAATGGGTGAAAACCGCCAAGGACTACAACTGGACGTTTTTTAACGAGTTCCTCTTCGAAGCTCAGGACGGCCGGCAGATCACGTTCCGGCGCAGCGTCGGCTGCAAAATGAAGCCTTCGATGCAGATGCTCGACGAAAGCGGGCTCCCGACGACCGTGCGGATCCTCTACGATGAGCAAGATCCCTCGCAGACGATCCTGCCACTGGAATACAGCTCATGGTTCGTCCCGGCGCTGGTTGCCCTCTTCGGGCTCATCGTTTTCCTGATCGGGAGCACCCTCGCCTGGTTTGCCGGAAAACCGATACGGATCGCAGCGGACTAAAGGGGGAGAGCCTATTTTCTCGGGGCGCTCCACCGGTCGCGATCCGAGAAAATAATGCACTCGCCCTCGATCGGAAGGGCGGTGTAAAATGGCAAGGCAAACCCATCAACCCGCGGAGGTCGGGTGATCAAGAGCGCCCATTCCTTGTAGGCTCCTTTATAAATGTCGGAGAAAAGCCGGAGGTTTCCTGTCAGGGGCGTGAGGTAAAGCCCGTTGATCGGCTCGCCGAGAACCCGGTAATCGTTCAGGCGGTTGAATGCGCGAACCGACTCGGGCAGAAGCACTGACTTCCTCTGCGCATACCACGCAACCGCCCAAGGCATGTCGGAGGCAATGATGTCCTTCTCGCCATACCACTCGCCAAGAATCGCGATGAACGGCGGGATGTATGGCGGCCACTGGATTGCTCCCCTCGAGGAAAAAAACAGCGTTGACAGCATCGGTATCGAGCACAGGAACACGATAGCGGCCAGAAAGATGCCCCTCAAAAGCGGATGCCCAAGCTCCCATCGGCTCCAGAGAACCAGAAGGAAGGCGAGGCCAAATAGAATGAACAGCGGGAGAAATATCACATGCATCTGGTTGGATGAGACGATCCCGGACATTCCGAAGGCCCCCATACCCACCATCGCACCGATCCACATGAGCACGATGCACCAGCGAAACATCGAAACCACCGGCGATCGGAACGGGTGCAGGATCGCCAGAAAAAAGGCCCCGGCGGCGAGGTTCATCCCGAGCAAAGAAAAAATCCCGGCGATTTGATCCAACACGCCGGATTTTATCTTGGAGAGCATGTGGGAACCTCCAAAATCCGGCGCGGATTCGAGCGAGCGAAGAAACCCTTCCTCCGGGCTGCCTCCCGAGGCCAGCGCCGAATAGATGGACAGTCCGAACGGATTTCCGCAAACCGAATAGTTTCTGGCCAGCCATGGCAGAGTGACCATGAGCAGAGCGGCAAGCGCGGCGAGCGCCGCCACCCCGCGAGGCTGGAAATAAACGAGCGAGAAGACCAGCCAGCCGAGAAAAATCCAGGCGGCCAACCCATGGGCCAGAGCCATCAGCCCAAAAAGTAGCCCCGCTCCGAAAAGCGACAGGACGACAGGAACCATCTGAGTCGGCCGCTGCATGGCAAAAATCGTCAGCCACACGGCCCCGGAAAACAGCAGGAGCATGAGCATTTGCGGAAGCCCGGAAAGCGAGAACTGCCACATCATGTCGGTCAGCAGGATGATCGCGGTAGCGATCAGCGCGAGCTTGCTATCGAAAAGCTGCGCTCCAACAAAATACCAGACTGCCACCGAGAGCAAAAAGCAAAGCACAGAGAACGCCGCGATAGCCCGATCTCCAGCATAGACCAGATCGGTCGGAGTCATCTTCCACGAGGACCGCACCAGAGAAAGGGGAATCGAGTTCACCAGCGGCCCGAGCGGCGACTGATAAAAATCCGGAAAGCTGTCCGCCGGGATGTCCTTTTCTGCGTTTTCAAGCTGCCACACGGCGAGCGGCCGGATGAACTGCGTGGCGAACCCCTTGCCGGAAGCGATGTTCCGGGCGATCTGCGCCTGATCCATCGCTGTGACCGTGGAGAACCCTCGGAACTGGACGAACAGGTAGAGGAGGACGAGCGCGACAATCAGTGCCAAAAACATCGCCCCTTGAATGATCGGGGCGAGCTTGCCCTGCTCAAGAGAATGTAGCGTGGATTGAAGACCGACATCGCCGGATGCTGCCATAGGAATTAAGTGGTTTTCTGCCGTTTCGAGAGATTCATCTTAGTGAGACGCCGTTGCAGGGTGCGCCTGCTGACCCCCAACATGCGCGCCGCATCCGTTCGGTTGCCCTGGCAGTCTTCCAATGCGCGGAGGATAAGTGACGTTTCGGTTTCCTGCAAATTTAATCCGCCGATGGAAGGAGAAATCGCCGGTTCCTTTGGCGCTCTCAGGCTGGACGGAAGGTCGCGGAGTGTGATTTTCTCTGAGTTCGACATCACAACTCCGTGCTCGATAGCCGTCCTCAGCTCGCGGACATTCCCAGGCCAGTCGTAGTCGAGAAAGGCGGTCATCGCCTCAGGAACCATCTCGCGGTAGGGCTTTCCGTTCTCCGCCGCAGATTCCTTCAAAAATGCCTCAGCCAGGAGCGGGATGTCCACCTTCCGGTCCCTCAGCGGCGGAAGAGTCAGCGGGACGACATGCAGGCGGAAATAAAGATCCTCTCGAAATTTCCCCTCGGCGACCATTTTTCCCAAGTCGCGATTCGTCGCCGCGAGCAGGCGGACGTCGGCCTGCAACGTCTGGCTTCCGCCGACTCGCTCAAACGTCCGCTCGCCAAGCACGCGCAGGATTTTCACCTGCGTGGACGCGTCAATTTCCCCGATCTCATCGAGGAAGAGAGTCCCACCCTTCGCCTGCTCAAACCGCCCGACCCGCCTCTCAAATGCCCCCGTGAACGCCCCCTTTTCGTGCCCGAAAAGCTCGCTCGCCAGCAGCTCGGGAGTCAACGCCGCACAATGCACGGCCAGAAATTTTTCTGCTGCGCGCGGGCTGAGGTGGTGGATCGCGTGCGCCGCCAGCTCCTTCCCCGTGCCGCTCTCGCCCTGGAGCATCACCGTCGCCTTTGAGGGGGCAACCTGCTTGATCGTTTCAAAAACTTTGACCATCGCCGGGGAGCGGCCGATCATCCCATCGATCGTAAAGTGACGGCTCGCCAGCTCGCGCAGCTCCTTGTTCTCCTTTTGCATCGCGCGATCCTTCAGCGCCCGCTTGATCAGGATCTCCAGCCTGTCGATGTTCACCGGCTTCGTGACAAAGTCGTAAGCCCCCTTCTTCATCGCCTCGACAGCGGTATCCACCGACCCGTAGGCGGTCATCATGATGCAGATCGGAGGCTTCGCCAGCCCGAGCATCCGCCCGACGAGCGACATCCCGTCCTCCCCACCCAGCCGCAAATCCGTGAGCACCACGTCGGTCGGCATCGCGCTCATCGTCTCCATCGCCCCGTCCGCATCGGACGCCACATAGACGTCAAATTCCCCTTCCAGCGCGTTTCGCAGACCGTCCCGCGTGTTCTTCTCGTCATCAACAATGAGGATGGATGCGGGCATGAGTCTCCAGTAAATGCCAAATGGACAGAGGGATCAACTCGGGAATCCGAGGAATTCCAGCGCCTTTCTTCCGGCGCGCGTGCAGCAAAAGCATTTCGCATGCTTTTTTTCTCATTTTTTCCTGAGGGATCCGCTAGGGGTATCGGCATGACTGAATTAGCTGAGGAGTATGAAGAGTTTGTGGTTCCGACCTACGGGCGGTTCGATCTGGACATTGCGCGCGGCCGAGGATGCCGGGTATGGGATTTCACCGGGCGGGAGTATCTGGATTTCGGGGCAGGGATCGCGGTGTGTTCGCTCGGGCACGCGCACCCGGAGATCTCTGCGGCGGTGACGGCACAGGCGGAAACCCTGGTCCACACGTCGAACCTCTACCGCACCGCCCCGCAGGCGATATTGGCCAGGCGGCTCGTCGAGATCGCCGGGGCGGGGAAAGTCTTTTTCTGCAACAGCGGAGCGGAGGCAAACGAAGGGCTGATCAAGCTGGCCAGGCGTTTTGGCAGCGATTCAGGAAGGCATGAGATCCTGACCTTCGTGGGTTCGTTTCACGGGCGGACGATGGCCGGGATTTCCGCGACCGGGCAAGAGAAGGTAAAAAAGGGATTTGGCCCGCTGCTGGGCGGCTTCCGGCATCTGCCCTTTGGAGATTTGGCGGAGGTGAAGTCCGGGCTGCGACCGGAGACGGTCGCCGTGCTGGTCGAGCCGGTGCAGGGAGAGGGAGGGATCCGCATCGCGCAGCCGGAGTTCCTCCGCGGCCTTCGACGGATTTGCGACGAGCACGGGCTCCTGCTTCTTTTCGACGAGATCCAGTGTGGCCTCGGGCGCACGGGCGATTGGTGCGGATGGAAGACCATCGCGGCAGACGTTGAGCCAGACGGAATTTCCTGGGCGAAAGGGATCGCGAACGGATTTCCGCTCGGAGCGTTCTGGATCTCACGCCGCGCCGCGGACGCGCGGGGCCCGCTCTGCGACCTGCTCGGGCCAGGCAGCCATGGGACCACGTTCGGAGGCAACCCGGTGAGCTGCGCTGCCGGCTTGAAAGTGCTCGAGATCATCGGGCGCGACAGGCTTCCAGAGGCGGCATCGCAGCTTGGCAGCGAGCTGGCTGCCGGGCTTCTCTCCGCGCGGATCCCCGGGGTTTCCAGCGTGCGCTCGATCGGGCTGATGATCGGCGTCGAGCTCGATCCTTCCGCCTTCCCTGGGTCGTCCGCTTCGCCGGCGATCGCGGCCGTGATGGCCTCGATAGAAGAGGGGCTTCTCGTCATCCCTGCCGGAGAATCTGTCGTCCGCTTTCTCCCTCCTCTCAACGTCGCCCGTGAGGAAATCCTCGAGGCCATCACAAAATTCGCGACCGCGCTCGGGAAATTGGCTACCATCTGACCGACAACCTGATGAAAAACCTTCTCTCCATAGAATCTCTCGACGCCGGGACGATCCTCGCGATTCTTGATTCGGCGGCCGCGATGAAATCCACGAGGGGACGCCACGAGTCTCAACCGCTCTGCGGCCAGTGCTGGGCGCTCATGTTCTCGAAGGCTTCAACAAGGACCCGCATATCCTTTGAGGCGGGCATCCGCGAGCTGGGGGGGCAGGTCATGTTCCTCGCGGCGGGTGACATCCAGCTCGGGCGTGGGGAGCCGATCTGCGACACTGCACGCGTTATGGGCCGGATGCTTCATGGCGCGGTGATCCGCACCTTCGCACAGAAAGATGTTGAGGACTTTGCGGAATTCAGCGGGATCCCCACGATCAACGCACTCACCGATGACGAGCACCCGTGCCAGATCCTCTCGGACCTTTTCACGATCATCGAATCGAGGGGCTCGCTCGATGGGCTGGCGGTCACGTTCGTGGGCGACGGCGAATGCAATGTCGCGCGATCCTGGATCTGGGCGGCCGCGCGCATGGGCTTCGAGCTGCGCATCGCCGCCCCGGAGGAGTTCCAGCCGCCAGCCAGCCTTCTCGCACGCGCGGGCGGGCGGATCTCCGTCACGGGCGACCTCCGCGCGGCAGCGGCGGGAGCTTCGGTGCTCTATAC
>Ga0194058_10000136_pt1 | contig 30480 bp, 26 predicted proteins | sample SepL4417m_MetaG_FD_155490 | JGI IMG/M metagenome (GOLD analysis project Ga0194058, IMG submission 155490) | Anoxic zone freshwater microbial communities from boreal shield lake in IISD Experimental Lakes Area, Ontario, Canada - Sep2016-L442-17m | ecosystem: Environmental > Aquatic > Freshwater... | reverse complement strand
CCCTTTTCATTATGGAAAAGCAACTTCAGGCTACGCCTTTCGTTACTTTTCCATAATCCCAAAAGCGGACAATTAACTTGCTACAAAACAGGACAATTCTATTTGTTGCTAAGAGAAAATAATTTATCCCCTTGTTGATCGGGGGGCGGTCCCTTGGACCTTTGAAATTGACTAATAGCCTTAACTATTGTATTTTATGAATTTAGCGAATCGAACCGTAATCTTTGTACCGAGGATTGATTCTATGCTCCAAGGCAAAAACATCTTAATTATAGGCGCCAGGATTGGGGGATACGGAGAATCCATAGGCCGTGCGGCGGTGGTAGCCGGAGCCCGGGTTTTCGGTACATCCCTGAATCCCGAAGATCCTCGCGAGCAAACTTTCTTCAACGAACTGGGAGTAGAGCTGATCGACATACCCCTTAGGTATGATTCCGATAAGCGCAAAGCCGTGTTTAAGGCACTTGACCTTATAAGTCTTCGATTGAGAGAAAGAGGGGTTACGCGACTGGATGCAGTGGTTCACACGGTCGCGGGAGGTTTTCCAAGACAACCTTCGGTGATGAAGGCAGTGGGCGATATATTGAAGGGAAAAGAGACTTTTTTTGACATGGCTACTGCCGTTAAGAGAAACGTCTACTATGTGAACGCCGGTTCCTTCGAGGACACCATCAACGGGTTGACCGAACTGACCGACGACACGACCCAGTATATGGCCTTAACTTACCGCGGAGATCTTCCCTACTTTATTTCCCACACAAAAAAGCACCTGGAAAATATTGCTCTGCGATTAGCCGGAAAAGGCAAGCGGACTATTATCGCTGCCTTACCGGAAGCCTGGACTCAATCATCGCAATTCTTCGCCGGGATAGAGATCTCAGTCATCCACAATTATTTAAATTGGTCGCGTTCTGGGGCCTTGGTTTCAGACGAAGTTGCCCCTGCTTTCTCTCGTATGAAGCAGTCCCTCGAAAAGGTGGAGGGTCTGGACCGACTTTTGGAAGAGTTACAAGTTTTTCTTGATCGGGACTGGGTGAATATTACGAACTCGTCCAGCAACGCGGAACTTTTTCAAAAAGTGAACCAACTATTCAGCAAGTTGCGCAAGGAAGGAACTTTTCCCACACTGAGAAAGTCTGTGGAAGCAATTTCAGATTTTGTGCGAGAAGCTTGTGGCACTATCGTAGTAAGGGAGTTCCTCGTAGGAGGTAAGTACGAACCAGGAGACGTCAGGCAGGTGTACTACCGTGACCTCATGGGAAACACCTCGATCGGTCTGGCTAAGCCTAGGGAAAAAGAAAAATCAGCGCCGGTCATAAAACGCAGTTGGAGATATTTTGAAAAAGATGAGATTCGCCGTACTCTTAGTATGTACGGCGAAAATTTTCTCTTCCTGGACCGGGTGGTAATGGAGTCGGGAGACTACCGAAATGGAATGATGGGATTTGGTCGTTTCACTGTCCCGACTCCTGAGGAAAATCCCATACTGAAGGACCATTTCGTGGGCATGCCGCTTTTCGGGGGTCATCTCCAAATGGAGGCGGTTGCCCAGTTCGGTACCTTTATGATAATGAAGCTCCTCAAGGATCGGCGCCTCGTCCCTATCTTGACCGGTACTGAATTTCCGGATCTCAATACTATGGCGCCTCCTGGGGAGACTCTGACAATGGTTGGGGTTATCGGTTTCAAAGATAAACGCGACCTCTGGATGGAAGCTTTTATAGAGAATAGGTTCGCGAGATCAAAGGGATTGATCCGTGGAATGGTGCTCAACGAAAGGGTGGTCCGTAAAATGACGTCATCTTTTTACCTGGACAGCCGAGCAACTGACGATGTTCCGGAATAGTAACTCCCCATGAACTCACTTCGATGGGATTTGAGCAGGTCCTCGGCAAAGGTCGACTCGCTCGGGGCTATCCTTGACGGCCAAGGGAACCAGCGTATCCTGATTCTATGCCACAACAACCCTGATCCTGACTCCATAGCAGGAGCCTATGGATTGAGCTTTTTGCTTAATAAAAAGTTCGGTGTTCGCTCGTCTCTGGGTTACGGTGGGGTGGTTACCCGCGCGGAAAACAAGGCCATGATCCACCGTTTAAGGATCAAAATGACTTCTTTGACGGATATTCATTCCTCAGGAAACCAGAGAATAGCGCTTGTCGATGCCCAGCCTGGAACCGGAAATAACCTGTTTTCATCAAGAGAAGCCCCTCCCCTCATAGTAATCGACCATCATCCCCTGCGCAAATTGTCCCTCAAGGCGGATTTTCGTGATATTCGACCGAACTATGGGTCCACATCCACAATCGTCACTGAATATCTCGTCGCTGCTGGTGTCACACCGACCCGGTCGGTTGCCAATGCTCTCCTCTACGGCCTCAAAACAGATACCAATTCTCTGGGTAGAGGAGCATCCAAAGCTGATTTCAGCGCATTCAGCTATCTGTCGCCTCTAACAAATCCCCGAGTGGTGGGATGGATCGAGAAGCCACCCCTATCATTGGAATACTTCGAAGATTTTTATCGAGGGCTTTCTGGCACGATTCTTTACCGAGACGTTGCGGTATCATATCTCGGAAAGATCAAATCCGAGGCAATCGTGCCGGAGCTAGCCGACATGCTGCTCCGGATCGATTGCGTATGTTGGTCGTTATGTCTCGCCGAAAGCAACGAAGTGATGATCTTGTCAATGAGGTCCACATCTCGGAAGAATAAGGCCGGTGCAGTGATGCACCGACTCATTGGACGTTACGGCTCGGCCGGCGGCCACAAGGAGTCGGCCGGCGGTGCCATTCCACTTTCCAGCATGGGTCCAGCGGAACGCCAAGAGCTAATCAACAAACTCATCAGCAAGTTCCTCACGTTAATCAACAGGAAAAATTCAGTCCCCAAACCCTTTGTTCAATCAACCGAGGTCCAGGTCTGATCAATACCGGCCGGCATCATACCGGTTTCTGTTCCGATCCGTGCGGAGACTGGAGATAAAGCAACAAGAAAGGAGCATTGCCGATTATGACACGAGCCAGCCTCGTATTTTTAGGTCTAGTATGTATCATTCATGGTCTATGCCCCCCCAATGTGGAGCCCTCAGAAATCCAGACAGTTTGTGACTTTGCCCAAAAAATTGTGAACCAGGTGGCGTCAAACTGCACAATGGATGATAAAGTTGATCGAATCGACTGTGCATTACTTTTTACCAGGCAGGGCCTCTCTGAAGCTTCAAAAGAGGTCGTGAAGGATCCCCAAGCTGTAAGGGCACGTCGTCTCATCTCAGAGGTGCTTATGGACTGGGCTGAAAAAGGTTCCACGAGGGGTGATTTTGAGGATTCGATAAAGAAAAACCTGAAACCATCATGTGACTCTTTAGAGTGGCCTCGAGGCAAATGATTTATATCAACTGAAATGTCCAATTGGTGCTGGATGGAGTTTCATAGAGCAGAATAGAAGAAAGGAGCAAACAGATGCAAAACTATGTCTGTGATGTTTGTGGGTATGTTTACAATCCTACAGACGGAGATCCAGAAAATGGCATCCAACCGGGAACACCCTTTAAAGATTTACCCGATGATTGGCTGTGTCCTCTTTGCGGGGTTGGTAAAGAAGCTTTTTCGCCGGAGTAGGCCTGGATGCCTTTGCAAGTATTGAATTGCTCACTCTCGATTCGTTCACGGTGGAGTGCGCCCATTTGAAATGGATGCATAGCGAATTTCAATTTACAAAGATCGCTTCGAGAACTTGTTCTCCCTTCTTTCAGAAAAGAATTACCTTACCTAGACGTACATTCAGAGCTTTTACAATGTGTCAGTTATCTTGACAGTCCTTCAACTCAGTTCGGTGTGAATGGCTTGACATAGCTAAGGAATATACCGGCTTCTCTAAGGGCTGATTGCTGAGAATTCTTTCCGTACCGTGGCACGCGAATTGCTTGAGCATATTGGATGATGACATGAGTTGACCTAATAAAGGAGGAAGGAGGTTTGTGTGATGCTGCCCAAGAAAATCCTTTTCTGCACCGACTTCTCGAAAAATTCCGAGCCTGCTCGGCAATTAGCCATCGACTATGCGAAGGCTTTTGGGGCCCAACTCATCATAGTCCATGTCGTTGATACGACTGGTTTCCCAACCTACGGAGACTGGGTTGGTGAAGACTGGACGGGCTTGGTAGCTGATGAAATCAAGAATATTTTGGTTCGATTCAAGGAATCGGCCGATGCCAGCCTCGAATCCGTTGCCAAAGAATGTTCCCTGGTGCTGAATGACGTTAAAACCTACTGCAAACTTGGGGCACCACAAAAGGAGATCATAGACTTGGCAGTTGAAGAATCTGTGGGTCTTATTGTGATGGGAACCCATGGACGCACTGCCGTCAAGCATCTGCTTATGGGAAGCATTGCGAGGAGCGTCTTGAGGATGGCTCATCGTCCTGTCCTGATTGTGGAAGCCTTGTCCGGCAAAGTAGAGTCATAGCAGGGGCGCCATGAGATCACATGATAGTCATTGATTTGTGATCCGTGAGCCTTGAAAATCGGCGGGCAGTTTTCGAGAAATTGCCAGAGGCAGAAGTGTCATGCCTGTGATAGAGTTTTGCCTGTAAATCTGAAGACCACGCAATTCCCAAGGGTTCGAAACGATTCAAGGAATATCAAGAGAGGGATGAGATTGGTCACACTTTATCCTATTGGAAAGAGACCCCGACTGCCGGTGGTTTGGAGGCTGTATTGACATTCCCTGTTTCAGGAGTTGAAACGGCTATCTGGATCCCACCGCTCGTAGGGATGGTTATCTCGTTTTTCACTTCGATGGGAGGTATATCAGGGGCTTTCCTCATATTACCTTTTCAGGTAAGTGTGCTGGGTTTTACCAGTCCAGCGGTCTCTCCTACCAATCTAGTTTTCAATGTAGTAGGCATCCCCAGTGCGGTGTATCGGTATTTTCGCGAAGGAAGAATGAACTGGCCGCTTGCCTGGAACATCATCGTGGGAACTTTTCCGGGCCTCTTCCTTGGCGGAATCATAAGGATAATCTACCTGCCTGATCCTCGTCTGTTCAAACTCTTTGCCGGTAGTGTACTCTTATACATCGGCGGTCGAATGCTCTACCAACTGATTCTCCAACAAGGCCAAGACACTGCTGCTAAAACTGCTGAGACGAGAATGAGGCAACAAGTGGCGGAAGGTTTTACCGAGGGAGTGGATGCTAATTTATCGGCTGTCCGGACCATCAGTTGGTCTCTGTCGCGAACGGAATACGAGTTTTTTGGCGAACGCTTTAGTTTCCACACTACCGGCCTATTCATCCTGTCCTTGGTGGTAGGGCTTGTCGGAGGAGTTTACGGCATAGGTGGCGGAGCTATCATAGCGCCTTTCATAGTCACTTTTTTCCACCTCCCTATTCATACGATCGCCGGTGCAACCCTCATGGGAACCTGTGTGACATCAATAGGCGGGGTGATTTTCTATGAGTTTATAGGTCCTCTTCTCGCTCAATCAGGTCAGTCGGTGACGCCTGACTGGCTTCTGGGTACTCTTTTCGGCACGGGTGGTTTTGTGGGAATGTACCTGGGAGCGTCTTGTCAAAAGTATGTTCCTGGAGCAATTATCAGGCCGGTACTCGCAATCATAATCAGTGGAGTCGGTCTCCGATACGTTGTCGGCTATTTTCTCTGATCTTATTTTCGAAGGTTTTCATACTATAGGGTTTCACTCCCAGCATGGCTGGTTATCCGTAATACTCCGTTCAACTTTTCGGTTTTGCAGGCACAAGTGGGATACCGAGAAAGCGATACCTTGGAGGACTCAAGAAAGGACCACCTAGATGAGAAAGCCCAGGCTGCTAATAGTGGATGATGAAATACCCTTCACCACAAATTTATTAAAGCTTCTGTCCCGGAAGGGTTATGAAGTCTCGGCCGTTAATGACGGTTACAGTGCGTTGAGTATCATTGAGGAACAAGAGTTCGACGTGGTCATTCTGGACCAGAAGATGCCCGGCATAGATGGTGTCACCACCCTTAAAGAGTTGAAAAAGAAAAGGCCCCACTTGGAAGTTATCATGCTCACAGGCCATGGATCAATCGAATCCGGCGTCCAAGGCCTTCAGCTTGGCGCATTCAATTATGTGATGAAACCCATAACTTTTCCAGAATTGCTCGAACAGATTGTCCACGCGTATGAACGCAAGGTCATAGAGGAAGAGCGGTCTCAGGAGTAAAGCTTTTGGCAATACTATCGTCGTTTCCACAAGGATCATTTGTTTATCATGTTTGGCGTCGGGGGACTCATGTTCGGACAGACTAAACCTGCTAAAGGGGTTAACATGCAAGAGTCGGGTTTACATACTCGTTCTTATTCCAAACTATTGCGCAAATTCATTCTTGTTTCGGTAACCTGCTCTGTGCTTCCACTGCTTCTGGTGGGCTGGATCAGTTACCTTTACTATTCTCAGTTCTCCCGGTCACGGATGGTGGACCACTTTCATAGAAACGTTGAATACAATCGAAGAATTGTAGAGTCCTTTCTCGAGGAACGCGCAGCAGATCTCAAGCTCGTCGCCTTTACCCATTCTTTAGGCTTCCTGATGGATTCCTCAAACCTCAGGGAAACCTTCCATATCCTGAACCGGGAAGGATCCTATTTTGCAGATTTGGGTGTCATAGGTGAAGCGGGAAAGCATGTTGCCTACATAGGCTCTTATGATCTTATGGACAAGGATTATTCCGTAACGTTCTGGTTCAAGGAGGTTATGGCGAAGGGTGTCTACATAAGCGATATGTTTGAGGGATATCGCAAGACTCCCCACTTTATCATCGCAGTCCTTTGTTCGAAAGGGGACACCAACTGGATTTTGAGAGCCACTATCGATACTGAGTTTCTCAGTTCCCTCGTTGAAACGGCCAGAATCGGTAAAACCGGCGAGGTTTTTTTGGTGAATCGAGAAGGTGTCTATCAGACCAGCCCAAGGTTCAAAGGCAAGATTATGGACAAGATGCCGTTACCCATGGACTCATTCACCGGGGAAAGCGGCATTCTTATTACTGATCCTATTAGATCCATGGGCTCAGTGGCCCCTGGAATCGGCACACTTATTAGTGACCTGTTCAAATACGGCGTTATGGAATCCCGTTCCCAACAAATCGTAGCCTATTCATGGCTTAAACACCCTGAGTGGATGCTCGTCGTGAAGCAGGATTTTTCGGAGGTTTTTGAGGACATCAACCATGTGAACATGGCCATCCTGGTCCTTCTCCACATAAGCATCCTTGCGATTCTGATCGTCTCGGTCTTTACCGCTCGATACATGATCAAGGCGATCAAGAAGCGGGATCAAGAAGCAGAGGGTTTGAACAGGCAACTTATGCAGACCAGCAAGCTGGCGTCTATCGGGGAACTAGCCGCAGGTGTTGCTCATGAAATAAACAACCCTTTGGCCGTCATCCTTACGGAAAGCCAGGTGATGCGTGACATTACGGAAGATGAACAAAGTCTGGATGGGAATTTCAAGGAAGAACTTGTGCAGTCCCTGTCACAGGTCGATGCGCAAGTGCAGCGTTGCAGCCACATTACTCAGAATCTCCTGCGCTTTTCTCGAAGAATGTCTGCATCTTCGCAGTTTGTAGATCTCAACGTTTCTCTGAAAGATGTGGTAGGGCTACTGGAGAAAAGGGCAAACACCTGCGGCGTTCAGATCTCTCTAGATTTTCAAGAGAAACTCCCGGAGATTTCCACTGATCCTTTCGAAATGGAACAAGTCTTTCTGAACCTCATCAACAACGCCATCGATGCCCATGAAGGCAGGCCGTATGGGAGCATCCATATCACCACACAATTCGACAGCACCCGCAACGGACTGGTAGCCACCGTTGCAGACACCGGCTCGGGCATTCCTGATGAAGACCTTCAACGTGTGTTCGATCCATTCTATACGACCAAGCCTGTGGGCAAAGGGACTGGGCTGGGGCTCTCCATTTCGTATAGCATCGTCAGGCATATGGGAGGAGAGATTTCAGTGCGAAGCGAAGTGGGCAAAGGCACTGAATTTACTCTCTTCTTTCCCTGCATGAACACTGAGCAAACAGATAGTTCGGAGAACTCAAGGAAGGACAAACTAGATAAAAAAGCCTAGGCTGCTCTCAGTGGATATTGAAATATTCTTTAACAAAAATTTATTAAAGCTCCCGTACTCTTGAAGGGATATGAAGTTTCGGCTACAGTTGAGCGATTGGGGGAAAAAACAGCCGGGCGTTTCAGTGAAAACCGGTGCTGGTATGTGGAATCAATAAACTCTTTCAATAGGCGGAGTTAAGATGCAATGACTAGTCAAATACGGGTCCTTATGATCGATGATGAAACGGTATTCGTAAATTCACTCACCAAGGTGCTCACCAGGCGGGGCATAGGGGTACAGAGTGCCCCTGACGGCCATAAAGGGCTTGCGTTGCTCACAAACGAAGGATTTGACGTCATTGTGCTCGACATGCGCATGCCAGGCATGGATGGTCTTGCTACTTTGAAAGCAATTCGGGAGCGCGATGCTCTCATCCCCGTAATCCTTCTCACAGGCCACATCGATTTGAAGCAAGTGTCGGATGCTTTAAAGGCGGGTGCAGCGGAAGTCTTGTTGAAGCCGTGCCCGGTGGAAAACCTGGTCTCATCGATTGAAAATGCTTATGAGCGTAAAGGCTTCGCCGCAGAAGTCTCAGAGACGTGCTAGCCCTTCTTTAATTCCTCCAGGCCGTAATCACCTCGCAAAAAGGCATCCTTGAAAAGAAGGACAGCCTCATCTGTGGCCATAGCAGCGTCCATCTGCCTGAAGAACTGCAGAAGCGAGCCTATCATTTCGAGTTGCTGCACGGTCTCCTCTCGAGTACCTTTACTAAGCCGGGCTTTGATGAGGTCATGCTTAAGTTCTACCGAAAACCCAAGTTCTTTAAGAATTTCCGCAATCGCCCTGACTCGGCGAGTCCGTCGCACATAATCAGCCGCTCCGCCCTGAAAGAGAAGACTGATGTAATTCTTGTTTTGAGTCTCGCCGCAATGGCTATCCACGACATTGAAATGATAGCCAACCCTTGCAGTGTAGTTCATGTACTTATCTGAAATCATGGCATAACACGGGTCATGAAAAGTACTTTCTGTCTCGGGGCTCGTCACGGCATGGCGCATCATAATAGAAAACAAACCACTCACGTCCATGGGACGCGCACCAAATCGAGGAATCTTCTCGTTCAACATTCCTGTTAAGAGCGACGAAAGGGGTACGGAAGAGATCTGAGAACGCTTCAGCTTCCTGTTTCTCGGTTTTTCCCTGATTCCTCCTCCAAGGTCGACAATGTAAAGGTCGATGGGGAGAAAGACATCCAGCTTGTAGCCTACTCCTCTAAGATCTCCCACGTTGTCGCCCATCATAAACATTTCCCGGTATGATTTTTCATGAACGTAACGTGCCAAATCATGGAGGGTGACACAATTGTCAGGGCTGAATGCAGCCGAACCCGGATCAGTAAGGTTCAATGGTGAGACGAGAGATATGACCTTCTCAAGCAATTGAAATGCCGGTGAGTCTTTCCTCCAGGCTCCTGGATCTCCCGGCTCTTTATCACCGTTGTTTCTCTCAAGCAGTTCAGGAACTTCTCCCTCATAGACAAATCCATTGGTTGCGTCCACAGTAACCACCGTACCATGGGGGATGGTATGCGTCGCGTTTTTTGTATTGAGAAGCGTTGGCACCCTGAGTTCCCGTGTGAGCGAAGCCATGTGTCCGGTCGTGCTGCCATAATCAGTAACGATGGCTCGGGTCTTGGACATGAGACGGATGAACTTGGGTGAGGAGCGTCTTGCTACCAGCACCCCACCTTCTGGGAATGAATCCATATCCGCGTCGTCGCTTATGTGAATGGCCGGCCCTGAAGCCACACCTGGACACCCCACCTCACCGCCTTCAAGGATCAGGGGAAACCCGGAGAGCGGTTGAGCTTCGCGGACCGAGTGTGCGGTGAGACGGAGGGATCTCGACTGCAGCAGAATGATTCGACGGTCCTTTCCCATGGCCCACTCTATATCCTGGGAACTACCAAAATGGTTTTCCAGCAATAGGGCCCATCGAGCCAACTGCAGCACCTCATCGTCAGTGAGGGATGGCTCTTCGGCCTCGCCAGGCTCCAACATTTCCTCTTTCAACCCGGAACCAGGATCAAGAACCATGCGACTCTTTTGAGACGAAGGAATGCGGGTGATTGCCGGTAGCTTGAGGTCTCTGGATACCAGGACGATTTCAGGGGAAGTCCTTCCGTCGACGAGCATCACGCCCAGGCCTTTTACCGCTTGTATCAGGACCTGGTTGGAGTCCGGCCGATTAGGGTCTCTCGAAAAAACAACCCCACTCGACACCGCATCCACCATCGTGATGAAGCCCACTGCCATTTGCGCCGATTCGCCGGGGATCTTGTGAAGATAGCGGTAGTGCATTGCTTCAGGGGAATAGAGACTCGCGATAACTTGCAGATATGCCCCGCAAAGCTCTTCCCTGGGAACATTGAGCACCGATAGGAATTGACCTGAAAAGGAGAACTCACTGTCTTCGCCCAAAGCGCTGGAACGGACTGCAATGGGGATGCGCATTCCGGCTCTCTCGGCCAAACGGTCGTAGGCACTTAAAATTTCTTCCTCAAGTGCGGATGGAATCGGGAGGGCCAATATGAGATCCTGCAACTCCTTGCTAACCGGCCCCACATCTTCCTCTGAAAAAATTTCAAGGTGTTTGTCCTGGATCCAGGATCGAATGCCGCCCTCTTCGAGCAGTAGACGAAAGCCCCCAGTCGTGACCGCCAGACCGTCCGGTGTGGGAAGCCCCAAAGTATTGGCTATTTCTGCCAGATGAGCCATCTTTCCACCCACCGCATCGGCCTTCATGCCGAAAATTTCAGACAATTCAAGGACGAGTTCGAATGAGTGCTCTTCGGGCTGGTCTTCAATAGCATCTGTCAGAGTGTCGGCAACTCTCCCAAGAGCCTGTCTCAAGGATGGGTACCGATCACCTGATATGACATTGATGCTTTCGACCATTGCATGGGCGTCCGAAAGGGCCCGGGCTGTTTTCCGCTTCACAAATGAGCGATCAATGTAATCGAACCCTAGTCGCTTTTCTTCAAGGTCCCCAAGGGATTCGAGAAAACTATGGTTTGCAGAAATCAATTTCCGGAATTCGGCGTGGTAGAGTCTGAGTCTGGCAAGCTGGGCTTCCTGAGAGACATCCTGTATTTCGTACAGACCAATAATATCTAGAAAGACCAGTATTCCTCGCCGAAGACGGTGTAGCACGCCCTGAAATCGACTAAGCTTAGCGGGTTCATGTAGTTCTGTGTCTGCCATGGCCAATCTTCTCACTCGATGATGTGAAGTTTACTTTGCCGGGTCTTGAAGCCTCTCTGATGAATTCGTGACCGTATTCTTATCAAATGCTGCTGCAACAATTACATCAACCAGCTTGAGGATGGGATACGGCTTGAGAAGGTACGCATAAGCACCTCCATCCAAAGTATCTTCTTTCTCACTTAAGGAGTAATGTCCTGTGAGCAGGATGACGGGGATATCGGGCGAAAAGCGCTTGATCTCCGAGAGAACTTGGGTTCCGTCCATTCCCGGCATCTTGATGTCAAGGACGACGACGTCGAAGTGTTCCTTGGCTATCAAGGGAAGTGCGGCAAATCCGTCCGACGCGATTTTGACAACAAAACCCCGGCGTCTGAGCACCTTCTCCATGCTGGCCGTGAAATTAACCTCATCATCAACCAGCAGCACCCTTATCTGGGACATGAATTCCTCAATTTCTCCCGAAGGCCGCGCACTAACTTCTTGGCGCTTTTCTTCCGGATTGCATAGATGAGGATTGGATTAATCGCCGGGGATGAGTCTACGGTTACGACTTCGATCCACCGGGTTGGAAGGATCAAACCATGCAGCACGCCGAGGGTGCCGAGACCAACCAATACAGGACCTGTGATCTCAAGCCAGTTGTAAAATATGAGGGCAATCCCGCAGAATCCTGCTCCTACCAACATTTCTCCAACCCTTATTTGGCGCTTCTTCTTCAAAGAATGAATGCGGTCAAACGAAATTTCGTCTACGGATGTATTGTCCAGACTGTCAGCCGTGGGCGGCTGGTCTGGCATGATGGTCGATTGTAGGCGGTACAACCTCCTGTTGGTCAAGAAAAGGCTGATCGCCTGCTGTGCCGTTTCCCTCAAAATGGACGACATGAGCCGAAAGTGAGTCCAGATCGTGTGATGCTCACACTCTATGGTCTCACCCTCGGCGATCCTTTCCGTGACAATCGCGCGATAAAGGGCCACGGTCTGGAGGGTGACCTCCTTCTGGAAGACCTTCTCAGTCAAATCTCCCCTATCGCGCTTTGGGAAAAGCTGCGCAATTTTTTCCCGCAGCTCTCTGATGTCAGTCTTCATACGGGTATGCGCCAGGTGAAACCTTGTCCGCGTGATAGCCGGGCAGCAGAGAGATGACAACAGACACGGTCACAACAAACAAGACTACGAAGCAATACCACCAGTCCCTTGCTATTATGGATACATAGAGCCAATAGGCGAGAAATACATACAGCAGGATGTTAATTAAGATCTGCATCGCACCACCTCCTTTAGATCAGCGAGTCTTTGAGCCAAATAAAGTAAATAACGGCTGCCGCTCCCAGAGAAAAGAGCAGGAGGACAACCCAGTACGCTAACATGGAATTTAAGAACCAGTTCATCGTATTGCACTCCTTACTTACTATCTCGAATGTCACAATATCAGCAAATCACCCTATAGGGTAATTGCAAAACCTTCCCAGGGATTCCCTGTCACGGCGTGGCGACGAGCGAAGGTATCCATCCGGGAACCCACTTACCATGGCGGTGTCGCACCGAGAATATGACGAGCGTCATGATAAAGAGACAAAGGAAGATCATCTCGCCCAGGGTGAAAACGATCGCAAAGAAATTGAGGAATTGGTACTGTTGGCCGGTCAACATATAGAACAGCCTGAGGAAAGCTCCCGTTGTAGCCAGTACCAGGGAGTAGCTCAATATGTAGCGGATGGCCGGTCCCCGAACAAAAGAGGTTGCAATGCTTCCGAACTGGGCGCCGAACATGGCTCCAATGATCATAAACCAGACCGCTATCATGTCCACGTTCCCGCTCATGTACTGCCTCAGAGCGCCATAACCTCCTGAAACGACGATTTCCAGCAGGTCCGTTCCAACGGCGATATGCGTGGTCGCACCGGCTATATAAACAAGGGCCGGAACTCGAATGAAGCCTCCGCCTACGCCGAAGAAACCTGCAAGCACTCCGGTGGCGATGCCGATAATGACGATCACCCACATGGAGATAACGATCCGGGCGGTATGACAGCGAACGATGGGCCGCAGCGCGATGCTCTGAAAGAAAAGCGGCAGTGTGCTGACACTTAACTCGCGTCCCACCGTTTTTCCTGCCTTGGTGAGTTCGTTGATCTTCTTCTGTGCCTTGTGGGTTTCAATCTGCGTGTAGAGGAAAAGCCCGATCATGATCCCGACCGAGCCGGTAAGGAGGGCGATTCCAGACAGTCCGAGGGCCTTGGTATAGTTGAGCAGCCTGACCCCCATTTCAACGCCCATCATAGTGCCCCCAACCATTGTTAAACCCAGGATCCAGTCGATGTTGCCCAACTGCCGGTGCCTGATGGTTGCGACAACCGACTTTCCGGCAATGTGCATAACATCGATTCCCGAAGCCATATATCCGGGGAAACCAAACACGATGAGTGCAGGCGTAACCATGTAGCCGCCGCCCACCCCGATGAAACCGCCTACCATACCAACCGTCATGCCCGTCAGAACGAGAAGGAAAATAGGCGCCGAGATTCCTGCAATGGCAAATTCAAACATAAGTCAATCTCCTTTCAGTGAACGCCCTCGTAGTGCTTGATCTTCTCGAGCTTGAGTCCACACATGTCAGTGAACCCTTCGGCCATGAGGCCTAAGCTAAATCCAAGGGCAAGAATGAAGGCAACGCTCCAGGCTCCTCCCCACGGGTTCGTTTCGATGCCCTTATGCATGAAGGTGTCCCTGAATTTAAACCCTTTGGCTTCTTTGATTTGTGTCGGCACCGTTACTTTCAGGGTGTTCCCCTCGAGAGTGACTCGCTTCCCCTCTTGCACGGTTTTCTTGTCGATAATTCCGTTCGTGTTGGTGGGAAGCCGGTCGCCTTTTTTGACGGGGACAGCTTGTAGCCCCTCGATCTTCTTAAAGTTACCGATCTCCAGAATGGCCGGTTTGTCTTTGCTGGCGTTTGCGAAAGTGTGTGCATTGATTGCCCAACCATCACTGGCCGTCTTGTAATAATACCATGATACCAATGTGCCATTGAAATACTCGACCCAAAGATATCCGGAAAGCGCTACGCCGATAACGGCCCAGACGATGAACTTAATCGCACCTCTTGTTTTTGATGCTTCTGCCATGAGAAGCCCTCCTCTCACTAAGGAATATCTATTGACCTCGAACGTCAAATTTCGAAAGTCTGCTGTCTCCTGCTGTGCAGTATGATCTTCCCGAATCACCTCCTTTGAACGGACTGCCACTGCTATTGAAATTTAACTGGAGGATTGCACTCTCTAAGATTTGACGGCACCTTCTCAGCGGATGACTGCGATCCCTTCTTTCCGTATGCTACAAAGCCGGCATACCACTCTATCAGCAGCCATTACTGTCCGGTCTCACCTGAATTGTTGTGACTCTTCCAGCCAAAAGAAAGATGAAGACAGACGCATTCTCTTCCTGAGGATAGCAGATTTGCATTTTATGTGCCAAATTTTTAAATATAAGGAATTCAGGGTTCCTGATAAAAATTATGGGAAGTTAGCAGATGTATGGAGGAAAAAACAAAATCATCTGTGTCACGGTTCTTTACAGAGTGTAAAGGTCCGGCGATTATCGAGGTTACTTGGAGTACCCTTTCCCTACCATTTAACCGAAGCTCTTACTCCTGCAAATAGGTTGTCGTTGCGCACGCTTCAATTCACGTGTTGTTGAAGCACTTCGTTGACAATGTTTTTCGAAGACCAATTTTATTGCTAACGTGATATTAGAGCCCTCATCATGTCAGCAGCGTTCTCCAAGTGATCCGCAATATCACCTGTTGTCTCCACGAGCCGAATCATAACGAAAAAAGTCTTGGGAGGGATTTCCTCGGTTGCACACAGCCGCACAATGATAGTTTTTTCCAAGTCATCCGACACCTTCTCCCTGTGACGGATTTCTCTCACAATATTCTTGACGGACCGTCGATCCTCCTCCATGCGTGAGTCAAAATAGACGTGTCCACGGCGTACCATTTCAGGGAGCAGACCTAGGTAATCTCCAACCGTTCTGACGAGAGAGAGATAATCTCTCTGGATTTCCGCCGGTAAAGAGATATTGAAGTAAGACATCCAGTAAAGGGAGTTCTTAACACAGTCAACAACCTTATCTGCCTCTCTTAGAAAAGCAAAGAATGCAGGCAGAGGAAACGGGAGGAGCATGGACGGAGGAAGATGGGAGCGGATGTTTCGCTTGATCCTGTCGGCTTGTGCCTCTATGTCCCTGATCTCTTCCTTTATTAGCTCAAACTCCTCCCGTTCGCCGTGAAAATAACTTTCTACGGCTTTCACGAATAGAGGAGCGCATTCCGCGACTTTTTCTGAGTGCTTAAGGGTATTTTCTAAGGGCGAACGTCGCAACATATTTAATAATGGGATTCGCATGAGTCACCTCCCTAGGAAGATTGTGGAGAGAATAAAGTAGATAATCACAGAAGTGCATGCCGCCACTGGGACCGTAATAATCCAGTACAGCATTATTTTCCAGACTACTCTTAAATCCAGAGCCTCCAGTCCCCTGGCCAACCCAACCCCTATGTAAGCCCCGATGGCTGCGTGCGTCGTCGAAACCGGCAGCCCTAACATAGAGGCGCCCAGAATCATTGTCGCGGCAGAGAATTCAACGGTGAAGCCCCTAATGCTTGTCATATGGGTGATTTTTGAGCCGACAGTCTCTATAACTCTATAACCCCAGGTGCAAATCCCCACGCAGATCATGAACCCACCAAAGGCCAGCATGAGCGTTGGAACAGGTGCCGTGTCCGAAACGGAACCCTGGGTTACAATAAAGTAAATTCCCGCAAGAGGTCCCATTGCGTTGGCCACGTCATTTGCGCCATTTCCAAAGGCAACGTAGCAGGAGGTCATTACCTGTAGGTACCGAAAAATCTCTTCGGCATTGCGGAACTTCGAACGCTGGACAAAATAACGCAAGACCATTGAAGAAATAAAGTAGCTCAGGACAGTAACCAGACCGGGGATTACTAGTACTTCGGCCCCCTGGATGCCCAGCCTTGTCCCCAAAGGCGTGTCAAGAAACAACGAAAGAGTCATGATGAAAATTGTTGCAGCGGCAAGGATCGGCGCAGTTGTCACCGCTCCCTTGACTGTCTCCATCCGCGCGAGAATCAACCTGTCAATAAAGTGAAAAAGTAAAAAAGCCATTAAACCGCTGAGCAGTGGAGAGATGATCCATGACGAGACTATTGCCGCGACCTGAAACCAGTTCACCACCGATGGCCCCCCGGCTACCAGACCGAAGCCTATCATGGCTCCTACTATGGAATGTGTAGTCGAAACCGGCAGGTTCTTGTACGTAGACAGGCAAACCCAAAGAGAAGCTGCAAGCAATGCCGAAAGGAGTCCTACCAAGATGACTCTCGGGTCACCAATGGCCTCAGAATCTATGATCCCTTTTCGGATTGTCTGAGCCACATGTGAACCGACAAACGTGGCCCCGAGAAAAGTGAGAATTGTTGCCAAGACCAGGGCCTGTCTCAGAGTGATGGCCTTTGCCCCCACTGCAGACGCCATGGAGTTGGCAACATCATTGGCGCCTATGTTCCAGGCCATATAGGCCCCAGCCACGATCGCAAGCACAATAATAGAGAGTTCCACGCTCATGGCCTAGGAATCGGTACCTTTCTGAATTCTGGGGTGTGAACAGTCTAAACCTGTGACCGAAACGATCTTGCCCCAATGGAAATCCAGGACGATTGAATGATTGTATTCAGATCGAATCGGTTCTCTGTCGTTCATTCCAGCACAAAGATGTTTTTCTTTCTGGACATGTCTTTGAGCACCTTGGGCCACACAGATACACTTACTTCTCCAATGTGGGCGTTCTTGAGTAAGAGCATAAATGTTCGGGACTGACCTATGCCGCCTCCGATGCTTAGTGGCAACTCATTTTTGAGAACCGCCCGATGGTATGGCATTGTGAGAAAATCAGTCTGTCCGGTTAGCTCCAACTGTTTCCTCAAAGTTTCAGCTTTTACCCTAATACCCATGGATGAGAGTTCATGACGTCTCTTCGTCACAGAATTCCATACGAGAATATCCCCATTCAGTCCATGCATCGGTCTTCCATCTTCGGACAAGGTCTCAGTTACCCAGTCGTCGTAGTCTGCGGCCCTCAGTTCGTGTGGATAACCATCCTTCAGCGTCCAGCCGATCCCATAAATGAAAATAGCCGGATAGTCCTGTAATATTCTTGTCTCCCTTTGCTTTCTCGGAAGATCGGGATACCGGTCCAGAAGGTCTTCCGCATGAATGAATACCAGTTCTTCTGGAAGGTTAGGGTGTTCATCGTTTTTGAGTTGAGGGAAATGCTCTTGGACATGGGCTTCCGCACCTTTGAGCACTCGCCAGATTTTTTCTACTACTTCCCGCAGGTAGCTCAAGTTACGCTGCTCTTCCGTTATGGCCAGCTCCCAATCCCACTGGTCCACGTAGGCACTATGGTCATGGTCCAGAAAATAGTCCTTTCTGACGGCTCGCATGTCTGTAATCAGACCTTCCCCAACATTCATCCCGAACTGCTTCAATGCGACTCTTTTCCACTTTGTTGCAGCCTGAACCACCTGGGCATCGATGGGATTCTTCTCATAATCGTTTGATATATGAAATTGAATGGGGGTTCGTGAACCATCACGATCCAAGTAGTCGTTCACCCCGCTCTCGACGTCAACGATCAGGGGCACGGTAACTCGAATCAAATTGAGAGAAGAACACAGATGCGTTTCGATATAGTCTTTCACTACAAAGACGGCTGTCTGGGTGTCCCTTGGAGACAGCAAGGAATTGTAATCCAAGGGTAAGGTTTTCTCCAACTCAGCATAGTCACCGATTCCAGGGCCGGCCAAGTCTTCTTTCTTTTCTCCCATTGATGTTTCTCCCACGTTTTTTCCTTCTGTCTTTGAGAAAAAATGATCATAATCTTATTGTGAGCAATTACTTTACTGACATTTCATTTTACTTCCAATTCCTTCAGCTCTTTAATTCTTTTGTCGTACTCTTTCCAAAATTTGAGATTGCACTCCTGAATACAGATGGCATATAAGTTCCAGATTGAACTACTCCCACCGCCAAACCTATACGGATCGATGCCGTATTTTGAGCGGCACTCCTGCTGGCAACCCCCCAAATCATAGTCATCAGTCGCAAGAGTTTCAAAGCTGGACGCTTCGGCAAGATCATACACCGGACTACCACCGCTGAGCCGTTCAAATCCTATTGAGCTTTGAGCCCCAAGAGTGCCGAATAGGAGGATCATGACAATCGTTACGGGCAAATTCCGGAAAAAACGCATGAGGAAAAAATATTTTGGTATCATTTCGCTCTGTCCTTGTTATTTGCCAAACATCCGAATCATCCCTAAATTAATGTCGTTCATCAGTCAGCATACCCGACCCTCTACCGCAGGTCAACGCAAGGAATGAGGTAGGTCGTCAATAGTGAACACCCTCGCGGCTTCATGTCCAAAGTTTAGGAGAAATAATGTCTGAATATACCGGATGGATTATTCTCATAGGCATCCCGCTAGTGTTAACCCTACTCCTCTTTTGGCGGGCTCGTACCTCAATAGTATTCAGAGAGATGCCCTGGTACAACAAATTAGTAGGGATAACGGCGTTTATCCTATTGATATTGTGTGTGATTAGTATCGCTTGGCGCGTCCTCACAGACTTCGCTGAATAGTAACTGTATCTTGGGTGTAAATTTTGGCACAGGACAAATGTGCGGCTCGGATAAAGAGGCTGATGACTTGCGGTCACGGACTCCGACGACCAGAAACCGATTATCTCAGGGACGGTATTTATGAACTGCGGGTGAGATACAGCCATGTCAATTACCCGAGGACATCACGAATTGTTTGGAGAAGTTTAGTCGGGTCATACGGCTTCTTAACGAAACCTCCAGCTCCTAATTCAAAGACATCTTTTTCAGAAGCATCGGAGGTGTATCCGCTGACTATAAGAACTTTCACCTTAGGATTGATTTTCAGAAGCTCCTTGAAACATTTCCGGCCGCCCATCTCCGGCATGATGAGATCCAGAAGCACGAGACAAACGTCGTCCTGGTTTTCTTGATAGACCTCCAATGCCTCTCTTCCATTAGATGCAGTTAACACTGTGTACCCGGCTTGGCGCAGATAATCCGATCCCAGATCTCGTACCAACTCTTCATCATCTACCATAAGAAGGGTTTCAAAGCCACCCGGAAGGCTGGAGACATCGACCTGCTCATGCACTTCCTCTTCCTCCTCCTTTTCCACTGCTGGGAAATAAATCCGAAACGTTGTTCCGTGACCGGGTTGGCTTTCACAACTGATGTAACCGTCATGCTGTTTGACTATACCATAGACCATGGACAGCCCGAGACCTGTACCCTTACCGACATCTTTGGTGGTATAGAAAGGCTCAAAGATATGCTCCAGAACCTCTTTGTTCATGCCGTGGCCGGTATCTGAAACGGAAAGCATTACGTAAGTGCCGGGCTTTGCCCCAAGATGCGCCTTGCAATATTCGTGGTCCAGGACAACATTTTGGGTTTCTAAAGTCACCATACCTCCGTCGGGCATGGCATCTCTTGCGTTGACTACCAGGTTCAGGATGATCTGTTCCAACTGGTTAGGGTCAGCTTGAATGATGGACAAGTCTTCTCCCAACCGAAGCTCAATCTTGATCATTTTCGGAATAGTTCGCTCGAGCAGGCTTCCCACCTCAGTGACCTGATGGTTAAGATCCAATGGACAGGGACTGGTTGCGGTCTTTCTGCTGAAGGTGAGCAGTTCTTTCACCAGGTTCGCCCCACGACGGGCCGCTGAATTGATCTTCTGTAGATTATCGTGTTGACGGGAACTTGGTGGAGTCTTAGCGAGAAGCAATCCTGAATAGCCAAGAACAACCTGGAGCAAGTTATTGAAATCATGGGCCACTCCGCCCGCAAGAGTTCCGATAGCTTCCATCTTTTGAGCGTGGACAAGCTGAGCTTTTAGTCTGTTCTCTTCGGTGACGTCTAAAACGAAAGCGAGCAATGCGGGCTTGCCCAAATAATCAGTACGCCTAGGCCATACACTCACTACAAAACTCTCACCACTTTTCTTTATCCCTCTGACCTTATAGTTTGCGGTGTTATCGGCGCCTACCAGTATTTTCCCAACCTTTTCCATAACCGAATCTCTGTCTTCAGAAACTATGAACTCAAGGGGAGACTGGCCAACTATTTCTTCCGGGGACTTGCATCCCATCATCATGACTAGTGCAGGGTTGACGTACGCATATTCGCCATCCTGCACAATCCCAATGCCGACAGGTGATCCCTCGATCAGGAGTCTGTTTCCTTCTTCTGAAGCCATCAAAGCCTTTTCTACAACCTTTCGCTGCGTGACATCGAGAAGAGTGACCACGTTTCCGATGGGTTCCCCGATGGCGTTTCTCATGAGTGCCGCACTGATTTGTACATCAAGGACCGTGCCGTCCTTGGTCAAACGTCTCGTCTCGAACGATGGTACCTTCTCGCCCTCAAACAGAAACGTCAAAGTTCGCATTGCTTCGGGCAGTTCTGCTTCCGGCACATAATCAATCTGTTTACCAAGCAATTCCTGTTGGTTCCATCCGAAGGTTTTCACAAAGGCCGGATTGATGTACGTAACAAGTCCGGCTCGGTCATATACAACGATCGGATCCGGTGAGGATTCCAGCACCGTTCGATACTTTTCCTCGCTCTCGTGAAGCGCCGCAAGTGCCCTCTGTCGGTCCGTAAAATCTTCGATGATACCAATACCCCCGACAACCGTCCCCTCACTGTTGAGAATCGGGGCAAAATTACCGGTTGCCGTTACGCTTTTCTTCGCACTCACCGACACATAGTCGCCCTCACAATGTCCCATGTGTCCATCCAGAGCTTGTTTCACCGCTGATATCACGCGATCATCCTGCAGATCAGTGATCATATTCAAACCGATCAGACTTTCTCGCGAAGACCCTATAAGCAGAGCAAAACTCGTGTTGCATTCGGTTATAGCTCCCTGATTGTCGAAATGCAGAATCCCTACAGGAGACTTGTCAAAAATCATCCTCAATTTTTCTGCCTGTTCGAGAATCGTCTTCCGCTGCAAGAAATCCTGTCGCGCATAACGCTCCATCGAGTAACAAGCCCACATCCCTGTGATATTAAATGCAACAAAGAAAAAAGAGTTGTTAATAAGGATTGGACTGGATGTACCCTTTATCCAGATAGCCGTAACCTCATACAGAAGAAAAATAGTCCATGAGAGAATGGTGGCGGGGAGAAACCGGAGTCTTATAAAGGTGTAATAGAACCAACAGGTGAGAAGTAATCCCGCGTAATACAGGTCGCTGCCAGGAGGAGATGCCAGTGCAATCATGACAACGATCCCTGCACCAGCTACAAACCCCAGCGCGAAGATGGAAAACTCCAGCAACTTGTGGAAAGACCTCAAGTGAGACAATGCATAGACGACAAGTGCCAGCGGACAAAAAACGAGATACCGAATGATCCAGGCTTCGTGCCTAACTTCGGGGATAATCGCCTCATCGAGGACGCCAAAAAGCGCGTAGAGAAAGGCTGCCAGCAATATGGTAAAACGAATTCGAACGAGGGATTTCTCAAAATGATCAGTGCGAAAGCTCTTCTCGAGTTCTTTATCCTCGAAGCGCAGCGTCATCAAACGGGTTATCTTGTCTACAATGCTGTTCATGGGTTGCTTCCCTTTCGATGGGTGAAGGAGCCTTCATGTCGTGTCTAGATATTAATACCTGATAACAGATGGATGTGCATAGTTTTTTGATTAAAGTAGATAATCTCAAAGGGGATACATGGCGTTGAGTGGGGCCTCCTTGCTCAATGGATTCTTGTATGAAATGTCTTGACTCGGCTTGCCACTTGGTATATCCGCTTTCACTCAAAAGGAACTTTTTCGTTATATTTGAAAAAAGGAGACGAATCGTCCCATGACCAAGGAAGAGGTTGTGTCGAAGGTCCGGAAGCTCTTTGAACTCTCCAACTCTGCAAATGAAAATGAAGCGGCTTTGGCTGCAGCGAAGGCTCGTGAGTTTCTTTCGCGCTACAACCTCAGCATGGCCGACTTGCCGACGGATGACATGAGGAGAGTCATTGCTGCCACGGAGGCCTGTGTACAAGTGGGCAAGGTTGTCCACAATTGGGTGAAAGGATTGTTGATTCACACTGCACACGGCTTCGAATGTGAACACATCATCCACCGCCGTCACGGGTGCGACCTGACATTGTCATTCATCGGTACGGCTGCGGACGCTGAGGTGGCGGCCTATACGTTTCAATTTGTCTACCGAGAGCTTATCAGGCTCTTGCAGAGAGCCCTGCCGAACCTAAAGCGAGAGCACACGGGCTGGAGTACGGCTGCTCTGAGATATGCCTATCTCGACGGAGCGGTGAAAAGGATCGGAGAAAGGTTCTGGGAGCATACTCAAACAATCAGAGCCGCAGAACGCAAGGGGTGCAAGGAACTGGTCTTGGCCAAGGAGCAGATGATTAAGAGTTACATGGACAAAGCCTTCCCGAACATCAGAAGGGAATACGCGAGAGGACGATTTGTCAGTGCCGGCGCTTTTGACAAGGGATATAGAGACGCTGGTTCGCTTAGCCTGCGGCCTGGAATTCCAGGAAAAGATTCAGACATGTTTGCTGTCACCGGATAGCATTTCGACCCAGCTTGAATTGTGTATGAGAAAGCCAGGAAGAGCAACGCGGGGGCGAAGCCGATTGATGTGGTTCTCTAAATTTGGGGTAACGGCGTGAACAGGCAGTGTGCATTTAAAAGTCGCTTTTAATTGTCCTAAACCATTAGACTATTGCTTTCTCGGTGGCATCATCAAAGTCCCAATGAGGACCGCGGATTGCGCTGGAGTGAACCATGAAGTCTTTTGAGCCGGGATTCATTGAAAGTCAGCCCATCCCGCATCAACTGATCGGTACAATAAGGCTGCTTGGTGAATATAAGGGCCGAGAAGCTCTGTTCAAAGAACAGACGCCTCAAGCCCTCGAAACTCTTCGCCGGGTGGCCGTGATCCAGAGCACCGAGTCCTCCAATCGGATTGAAGGAATTACCGTACCAGCCGATCGCATCAGAAGACTTGTGGAGCAAAAGACTACTCCGCAGGACAGGTCTGAGCAAGAGATAGCAGGATATCGGGATGTGCTGAAGACAATTCACGCAAATCACCGGAATATTCCGTTTACACCAAATATCGTCCTCCAGTTTCACCGCGACCTGCATTACTTCGTTCCGCAAGAAGGGGGCCGTTGGAAGTCGACCGACAATGAGATTATTGAAACTCGTCAGGACGGAACAAGGATTGTACGATTTTCTCCGGTTCCGGCTCATCTTACACCAGAGGCTATGAATCGTTTTCATAAGCGTTTCGACGATCTTTGGGACCGCCACGAGATCGATCATCTTCTCCTCATACCCTCTTATGTGCTGGATTTCTTGTGCATTCATCCCTTCTTGGACGGAAACGGACGTATGGCTCGGCTTCTCACCCTCCTTCTGCTGTACCGGGCAGGATATGAAGTAGGGCGGTACATTAGTCTGGAGAAAGTCGTCGAAAATCATCGAGAAGGCTATTACGAATCACTGTACCGCTCCTCCCAGGGATGGCACGAGGGGACTCACTCGCTCTTGAGTTGGTGGGAGTACTTCCTTGGGGTTGTCCTGCTCGGAACTTACCGAGAATTTGAAGATAGGATGAACCTCATGGAACGCGGCAAAGGAGCCAAGACCGCCCTGGTCCTAGACGTTCTGGGCCGTCTGGCCGGAGACTTCTCCATTTCCGACGTCAGGGATAGATGTCCAAACGTGGGCATAGACCTTATCAGAAGAATAATGCGGCAGGAACGAGAGTCTGGCTTGCTGGAGTGCTTGGGTCGTGGACCCGATGCAAGGTGGAGGCGCATATAGGTACTATACCGAATAAATAGGTATCAGATGCTTGATCAATGCCTATATCCCGAATGAGGCGAGAATATGCCGGTCTCCCTTAAAGAATCACGTGTAGCCTCTGACTGGTTATAAAACATGATGACCTTTTGAATGTCGGACAGTTCATCCATTCATCATGAGGTGCGCCATGGTTTCGGAGAGTTCATTCACATTAATGGGCTTGGAAACGTAGCCGTCCATCCCGGCTTGCAAACAGCGTTCACGGTCACCTGTCATCGCATGGGCGGTCATGGCTATAATGGGAATATGCTTGCCGGATGGTTTTTCTTTTTCACGAATGGCCGCAGTAGATTCCAAACCATCCAACTCCGGCATCTGGATATCCATAAGTACGAGATCGAACTGCTCGTCCTCCACAGCCTGGAGAGCTTGCCTGCCATTGTGCGCGACCGACACGATATGGCCCATTTTCTGGAGCATGCGGACCGCCAACCGCTGATTAACCGGGTTGTCTTCGGCCAGTAGGATCTTGAAACGATGCTTGCTTTCTCGTATGGAATGCCTGGTCAAGATGCCCTGGCGTGTATTACCCGGCGTGGTTTCCAACAATGCCGCGGAGATCGTGTCCAGCAATTCTTGGGAATTGATCGGCTTGAGCAGGTAAGCTGAAAAACCCAACTCTTGGCACCTGGCTGCGTGACCCCGCTGTCCCACGGAAGTGAGCATTATCATGGTCACTCCCGCAAGATGAGGATCCTTCTTGATCGCTTCAGCCAATTCAAACCCGTCCATGCCCGGCATCATGTAGTCAATCACAGCCACAACAAAAGGTTTTCCTGATTCATGGGCAGTTCTCATGGCATCCAACGCGGCTTCGCCACTATCCGCCGAGGTCGGCTGTATACCCGATCTCATGAGCATTTCTTTAAGCATCATTGCGTTTGTCGGGTTATCATCCACAACGAGCACCTTCAGATCCTTCAATTCCGGAGCTTTCACAGGAACCGGCTGTTGCACGGGTCGACTCTGAATACCAAGATGAACGGTGAAGCGGAAAGTACTCCCCTTGCCTACTTCACTTTCCACCCAGATTCGTCCTCCCATCATTCGGACCAGTTGAGAGCAAACAGCCAAACCTAAGCCTGTTCCGCCGAATTCCCTCGTGGTGGAGCCATCGGCTTGTTCAAATGAGTGAAAGACCTTTTCGTGTTTGTCGGCAGGTATTCCAACGCCCGTATCGATAACCGAAAACTCCAAGTCTATTTCGTCATCACCCTCCGATACCATTTTTACCCGGACAGATACCTCCCCCTCGTGCGTAAATTTGAGGGCATTACCCACGAGGTTTACGAGAATCTGCCGCAGACGCCCCGGGTCTCCAACAACGGAGTCAGGTAGAGTGGCAGGAATATCATAGATTAGTTCGAGCCCTTTCGCATGGGCCGTCACCGCCATGGTTCTCATCGTGTTTGCAACGCAGTACCTCAGGCTGAAGTCGATGGGAACCAACTCCAGCTTCCCCGCTTCTATTTTGGAAAAGTCCAGAATATCGTTTATCAGCGCAAGCAGTGAATCCGCGGACATTTTGACCGCGTGCAGGTATTCAAGCTGTTCCTCGGTCAATTCGGTGTTCAACGCCAGTTCAGTCATACCAAGAATGCCGTTCATGGGTGTGCGAATCTCATGGCTCATATTCGCCAGAAATTCACTCTTGGCAAGGCTGGCCTGCTCAGCAGCTTTCCTGGCTTCGATAAGTTCCGTAACGTCCACAAAGGATTCTATTCCTCCAATAATTGCTCCTTGTCCATCGCGTATCGGAGTTGCATTTTTCAGTATATTCAGAACTCGTCCCTTCTTAGTTTTGATGGAACATTCGCGCCGCACTATGCGTTCATTGCCCTCCGATTCAAAGAGACCACATTTCTCCCGGCAAGGCTCGTCGGCGAAAAAAGTGCAGGGTTGGCCGATTATTTCTTCCTTTTCAAAGCCTGTTATGAAACTGAACTCTTCGTTTACCCCGGTGATGGTACGTGTAGCGTCGAGAGTGAATATCCCGGTCGCGGCAGTAGCCAGAAGATTCTTTTGCAACTCGATTGCCTCACGCAACTGTTCCTCTGCCTTTTTTCGTTCGGTGATGTCTTGCCCTACACCGAGAAAACCTGAGATTTTACCTGCTTTATCACGGATAGCTGTTACGGCGAGGTTAACGGTCAGATGCTTTCCATCTTTTTTAACATATGTCCACTCCCTCTCTTCGTACCCGCCCAACCTCGCCCGTTCGGAAAAGGCTGCTGATGTCTGAATCGGACGCCCGAACTCCTTGCTCAATTTTTCCACATGGCCCTGGACTTCTGTTTCGAGGTGAATCTTAGCAGGCGTATGCTTGCCGACCAGTTCATCAGCCATGTAGCCAAGCATTCTCTCTGCCCCTGAATTGAACAGGGTAATGAGCCCTTTGGAACTTGTTGCGATAATTGAGATTTGAGTGGCCGCATCCAGGACACTATTGAGTTGAGCATGCGCTTCAGCTAAAGCTAATTCCGTCAGTTTTCTCTGGGTAATATCGTTGATCACCAAGAGCAAATGAGGTTCACCACCTGATGTGAAACGGCTGAGACGACAATTTAACCATGCCTCTTTTCCAGTTGTCGTCACCACATGGAATTCTCGCCGTTTACTTATCCCCTGAGACAAAACCTCCTCCGCATCCGCCAATAGCCCTGACTCGTTCCATGAACCTATTTCACGGAAGTTTTGTTCGAGGATTTCCTCTCTCGTCGCCCCCAGCATGGAACCGCTCGCTTCGTTCGCCGATAGACACTGACCGTCATATCCGTAGGTAGCAATACCCACGGTGGAGGTAGCAAGAATGTTCCGGTTGAATTCAAGGGCCTCTGCTAAATGTCTTTCGGCTATCTTGCGGGCTGTAATGTCCTGAAGAATCCCCTCAATAAAAACTATATTGCCATGCGCGTCTTTTACCAGCCGAGAATTCAGGGACATCCAAAACTCAGACCCGTCCCTGCGCAGACAAAGCGCCTCATAATTCGATACGCGACCGTCCTCCAGCAATAGAGCGAGCAGTTGTCGGCGAGAATCAGGATCCACGTAGAGTTGTTTCCCGAGTTCGGAGATGTTCTCCAGGACATCCTTCGCGGAGTCGTAACCCAAAATCTTGGCCAGAGCTGGATTGACCTCTAGGAATCGGCCTTCCCATGATGTTCTGTAAATACCTTCACTCGAATTTTTGACGAGTGAGCGATACCTGTCTTCAGATTCCTCGAGCGCTTTCGTCCGCTCTTGCACCCGCATTTCAAGTTCATCGTGGGACTCCAGCAGTTCCTCAGCCATTATGGCTCGCTCATAGATTTCATTCTGAAGTCGGCTTTTAATCGTATTGAGTTCAGCGGTGAGTTCATCCACACGCTTTACAAGCTCATCGCGACTTTCAGTGTTTTGTATGATTCTTCCCCCATCGTGGGGGCCTTCTTCAAGAAGAGTACCTGAGCTTGGTAATGTCTTGTCAGCCATCTGGAGTGCCTCAGTGCAAATCAAGATTCGTTCGTAGTCGTTCGCCTAGACAATAGAACGGGATACCTGTAGAGCCTCACGGCGATGTACATTCTAAGATGGTCTTTGGTTGTTGACTAGTGATTCTTTTGGTAAATCTTACGAAATTGTTTTGGACGTATCTGCAAGCCGTGTTATTGTTATAATTAAAGTCAGTTCTTATTTTTTTGTTGTTACTCCCACGAAATGTAGCGCTGGTTACGAGATTGGACCTGACCATGCTCGGCTCTCGGAGGAGATGACCCATGCTGACCCTAGATGGTGTTTGCGTGATTATCGTTGATGTGCAGGAAAAACTCGCCGCGGCCGTGCATGAAAAAGATGCGCTCATTCAAAATACCGTCAAATTGGTTCTCGGCGCCAAGATTCTCGGCATTCCCATAATTTGGACGGAACAGAACCCCAAAGGGTTGGGGCCTACCGTGCCTGAAGTGGCGGGCCTGTTGGTTGAAACAAAACCCATAACCAAATTGAGTTTCAGTTGCTGCGGCGAAGAAGGATTTATGGCTGCATTGAGCCGATTGAAAAGGAAGCAGGCTCTCATAGCCGGCATAGAGTCGCATGTTTGTGTGTACCAGACCGTAGCCGATCTTTGCAAAATTGGCTATGAGGTTCAGGTCGTAGCTGATGCCGTTTCTTCAAGAACGTTCGAGAATAAGGCCATTGGATGGGAACGATGCAAGCAGAGCGGAGCGTCCCTTACAAGCGTGGAGACAGCATTGTTCGAACTTCTTAAGAAGGCGGAAGGGGAAAAATTTAAGCAGATATTGAAGGTAGTGAAGTAGCAGACCGGCAGTATGAATGATATTGCTGAATGCTATTTTTATTGGAACCTCCTGCTGGACAACGCGGACTGCATAACAACATTCGGAAAGGAGTGACGACATGAAGAGTAAGTCAAACAGTTTTTTTGCTGTTCTGGCCGTAATAGGCCTTTTGGTACTACCTCTTTCCAAGGCTCTTGCTGAGAAACCCATTGTCCTGGGGGCCCCTCTCGCTATGGCATTCCTGTACGGTTGGACTGCTGAGAAAGGCATCAAGTTGGCCGTGGAGGAAATAAATGCCGCGGGTGGAGTGAAAGTCGGCGACCAGAAACGTCCATTTTCAGTTGATGTGATCGATACCCGGGACCTGGAGCCCGGCGTTCCGGTGAGCGAAGCTCTCTTGGCCCTGGAAAAGCTTATCCTCGAGAAAAAGGCCGATTTCATTGTTGGAGGCCCTGTCCGATCAGAAGCGGCGCTCGCAGCTATGCCTCTCCTTTCCAAGCACAAGAAGGTGTCCATCTTGACCACCGGCTCTCTCACTCCAAAGTATCACGCCTTGGTTGCCGAAAACCCCGAGAAGTTCAAATACTGCTTTCGCATTTCCGGTGAGGCCAAATGGATGGTCATGGGAGAACTTATTCCTTGCTTGGAGGATATTGGGAAGAAGTTCGACTTGAATCGGCTGATCATAATGGTTCAAGATGTGGCTCACGCCAGGGCGGGCGGCGAGTTGCTGGCTAAAGTGATGTCCGAAAAAGGATGGCAAGTATTGGGGGATCCATTGGTCTTCCCCACAGGGACCACCGACTTCTCAATGGGCCTGCTGGATGCGAAGAAAAAGAATGCCCAGGTGATGATAATATGGATGGACATGCCCGAGTCTGCAATTTTGCTCAAGCAATGGCATGACATGAAAGTGCCTGCCCTTCCTTTCGGAGTTATTATTGCCGCGGCCGAACAGCCGGGTTTCTGGAAAGCCACCGAGGGCAAGGGTGAGTACTGCCTGGGCAACGTCGTCAACGCGGGCAACGTTCCCAGTGAAGCTACCCCATGGACAATGAAGTTCGTAGAAGCATACAAGAACAAATACGGGTTGGAGCCGGAGGGCTACGGCGCATCTTCCAGTTACATGGCAGTGTACGCCCTAAAAGACGCCATTGAACGCGCAGGTACCATAGACTCGGACAAAGTGGTTGACGCCTTGAAACAAATCGATATCAAAGGAGTCTACGGGCGAACCCGGTTCGATGCCAAGACCAACCAGGTCATCCCGAGCCTGGACCCTGAGGAAGGCGCTGTTGGGACGGTCTTCCAGTGGCAGGATGGTAAGCGGGTGGTGGTGTTTCCGCCTAAGATTGCAACGGGGCAAATTCTCCTGCCGCCCTGGATGAAAAAGTAGTCGGATTGTTCAGGTCGTTGCAGCCCTATGGGTGCGGGACAGGCAAATGGATATTGTTGTTTATGGAATCGTCAACAGTGTGACCTTGGCTCTCATGGCCCTGGGTTTCACTCTGGTTTACGGGGTTTGTCGTCTGCCCAATTTTGCCCATGGCGCCCTCTACGTCCTTACCGGCTACATCACGTGGATCCTGATGAACCGCGTGGGACTCAACTATCCCCTTTCCATGCTGGGTGCCCTCGTAATTACCGGCTTGATCGGTGCAGCCATGTATCAGTTCATATTGGTTCGGGTAAGGGGCATGGCAATCTCCGAGATTATTGCTTCCTACGCAATCGGCCTGGCGATTCTGGAGGGGCTGCGCTGGGGAGGACTCAAAGGCGGCACATTCACACTACCGCCTTTTATAG